>Ga0181533_1000408_pt1 | contig 56860 bp, 54 predicted proteins | sample PEATcosm2014_Bin_45_FD_119772 | JGI IMG/M metagenome (GOLD analysis project Ga0181533, IMG submission 119772) | Peatland microbial communities from MTU Mesocosm Facility, Houghton, MI, USA - PEATcosm2014_Bin11_60_metaG | ecosystem: Environmental > Terrestrial > Soil > Wetlands > Peat | place... | reverse complement strand
CTTGCCTGCGCTCGGTCATTTCAACTGCCCGCAAGCAGGGATACAATATCTTGCAAACCCTCACCGCAGACCCCGCCCACCTCATCCAACGCCTTGCTCCTTAGGGGCGCCTTGGGAGTTACCAAATTTCCTTTTTCTCCTTGCAAGCCCTTGATTTCGCACAAAACGGCCAAAGGAATCTTTGGCAATATTTGGAGAAAAAGGGCAAGAATTTGGAAATGTTTGGCGCCGGTTGGGAAAAGCTTGCCGAGCCCGACGGCCGGCAAAGGGAAAAAGCGTCTCGCCGAGCGCATCGCCCTTGCGCGTGCGTCACGCGACCTGATGGAATCGCCAGCGATGTCATTCCCGCGAAAGCGGGAATCCAGGCTTGGCGGCCGATGCGCCTTTTCCCCGCTGGATTCCCGCTTTCGCGGGAATGACACAGGTCAGAGCAGCATCGGTCCCGTCTTCAAGCAGCGCGCTCTCGTCCCCTGAGCCGTGCGACCTATGCGGGCGGAAGCCGCCATCCCTCCGGCGGCGCCGTGGCGCCGAGGCCGAGCGAGCGCTGCACCATCACCGAGTCCGTCCAGTGGCCGAACTTGTAGCCGATCGACGGGAGATAGCCGACCTGTCGGAAACCGAGGGATTCGTGTAAGCGGAGCGAGGCGACATTGGCCGCGTCGATATAGCCGATCATCTGGCGGTAGCCCGCGGCGGCGCAGGCGTCGATCAGCGCCGGCAGCAGCAAGCGGCCGATGCCTCGGCTCAGGAATTCGTAATGCACGTAGATCGAATGCTTGACCGCATAGCGGTAGGCGGGCCGCTTGCGGAACGGCACGGCGTAGGCGTAGCCGATCACGACCCCCGCCTGTTCGGCGACGAGGTGCGGCAATCGCCCGCGATGCATGGTCTTGCGCCGGCGCTTGATGTCGTCCGCGTCGGGCGTCTCGATGTCGCGGGCGGCGCCGGGTTCGACGCCAAAGCGGATGTGATGGAGATAGATCGCGAGCATCGCCGGGACGTCGGTCTCGCGCGAGGGGCGCACGGTGACGCCGACGGTAAGGCTATGGGCCGCCCCGTCGTGAGAGCCTTTTTCGACGTCCTGCATCGTCATGGAAGCGCCCGCCTGGAAAATGCGCGTCTCATTCGCGCACGACATAGGTGAAGAACCGAATCACGCCCGAAGCGTCGATCTCGCGATAAAGCCCTTGTATCTCGGATTCGAAGCCGGGGAACAGGTTGGCGCCGCGCTCGAACGTCTTGAGGTAATCGATCATCGGCCGGGCGCGCGCGCAGAGACGCTCGCCGGGAACGATCGTCGCTATCCCCGGGGGATAGACGACGAACAGCGTCGTGGCGATCCGTCCCTCGATCGCGTCGAGCGGCAGGTAGTCGACGTTGTTGCGCACGAGATGGCGCGAGGCCTCGCGCGGCGTCATGACCATTTCCGGCAGGTGCGCGGCTTCGAACTGCGCCTTCTGCAACGCGCTGACGCCGGCCTCGCGGAAGAAGGCGTGCATGTCGGCGCAGAGGTCGCGCAGGCGCTTGCCGCGATAGCGCGCCGGGCGGCGCGCGACGAATTCGGGCATCGCGTCCTCGAGCGGGACGTTGTCGTCGTGCAGGCGCTTGAAGGCGACCAGCGACGAGACCAGCGTGCCGGCCTTGCTCGATTCGACGCCGGGGGTCAGCAGGAACAGCAGCGAATTGAGATCGTTCTTTTCCGGCACCACTCGGTTCTCGCGCAAATATTGCGCCACCACCGGCGCCGGAATCCCATGCGCCTCGTAGGCGCCGCTCTTGCGGTCGAAGCCGGGCGTCAGCAAGGTGAGCTTGGCCGGATCGGTGATGGCGAAGCCGGCTTCGAGGGCGCCGAAGCCGTGCCAGGCTTCGCCCGGCGCGAGCTCCCAGAAACGCGGGTCGCGCGCGAGTTGATCGGTCGAAACGCTTTCCCAAGGCACGGTATGGGCGCCGCCTTCGCTGGCGACGTCGGGGATCGAAACGCGGTCGGGGACGAAGGGATCGAAAAACCAGCGGCGCGCGGAATCCTTTTCCTTCTCCTCGAATTCGCGCCGGACCGCGCGCAGCTTCTTGCGCAATTCGATGCCGAGCCGAATCGTGTCGTCCCACAGCACTTCCCCGGATCGGCCCTTCATCATCTGCGCGCCGACGTCGAGCGAAGCGAATATCGGATAGAACGGCGAGGTCGAGGCGTGCTGCATGAAGCCTTCGTTGAAGCGCCGGTGCTCGACGCGCCGGCGCTGGCCCTTGATGTGGCGGTCGCGCACGTGGATTTGCGAGGCCTGGGAAAAGCTCGCGAGCTGCTTGTGCGCCGACTGTGTCGCGAACACGCCCGGCGAGGCGTCGCCGAGGTTCTTCAGCCCCATCGCGAAGCGCCGCTCATAGAGCGGGTGGAATTTCATGAAGCCGGCCCAGGCCTCGTCGAACAGGATGTAGTCGCACAAATGGCCGATGCGCTGCACGATCCGCTCGGCGTCGTAGATCGTGCCGTCGTAGGTGCATTGCTCGATCACCGCGACGCGGAACGGCCGCTCGCGCTTCCAGGCCTCGGGATCCTCGACCAAAGGATTGGCGCGGATGCGCTCGCGGATCGCCGTTTCATCGAAGGCGTCGGCGCGGATCGGGCCGATGAGTCCATAGGCGTTGCGCTCGGCAGGCAGGAAGATCGGCACGCCGCCGCTCAGCAGCAGCGCGCCGTGATGGGCCGCCTTGTGGTTGTTGCGGTCGAACAGCACGAGATCGCCTTCGGCGACGAGACTGGTCAGCACGACCTTGTTCGACGTCGACGTGCCGTTGAGCACGAAATAGGTCTTCTCGGCGCCGAAGATCGTCGCCGCCTCCTTCTGCGCCTGGAGCGCCGGCCCCTCGTGGGTGAGCAGATCGCCGAGTTCGAGGATCGAATTGTCGAGGTCGTCGCGGAACACCGCCTCGCCCAGATGCTCGACGAAGATGCGGCCGATCGGACTGCGGGAGTAGAAGATGCCGCCGTTGTGGCCGGGGCAGGTCCACAGCTGATTGCCCTCTTCGGCGTAGTCGACGAGCGCGCCGAAGAACGGCGTCTTCAGCGTCTCGGCGTATTGCTTGAGGCGCGAGACGAGATTCTTGGCGATGAATTCCGGCGTTTCCTCGGCGAGGAACACATAGCCGTCGATGAAATCGAGCACCTCGACGGGAATGTCCTCGAAGCGCTTGCGCCTGACCAGGATCATGATCGGCATTTCGAGGCCGCGCTTGCGCATGAGATTGATCAGCGAGGCGGCCTTGCCCTCGAGGCCCTTCTTGCCCCAGTCGACGACCATGCAGCCGATCGCGGCGTCGGTCTGCACGGCGATTTCGGCGTCTTCGAGCCGCCGCGCCTTGATGACCTGGAAGCCCATGCGTTCGATCGCGGCGATGATCTGGTTGACGCGCAGACCCTCGAGATCGTCCGCGTCGAACATCGGGGCGGAAAACAGAAACGTGAAACGTTGGGAGAAATTCATCGTTGAGGCGCCCCGGCCGCATAACGCATAGTACGCGCGATCGCGTCGACGCGCGGCCCCGTCAGCTGTGACAACATCTCGATGACAGAATCATGACAGAGCGCGGGCGCGCCCGGCCGATACAGCCGCCGCCGTCCCACGTCAACGCCGAGGAGATCGCGACAATGCTCAGCCTGAACCCGAAGTCGACCGCGCTGGTGCTGATCGATCTGCAAAAAGGCGTCATGGGCAGGCCCGTGGCGCCTCACAGCGCCGCTCAGATCATCGACAACTCCGTCCGTCTGGGGGCGAGTCTCAGCCACGCCGGCGGGGTCGTGGCGCCCGTGCACGTCGCCTTTTCGCCCGACGGCGGCGATCGTCTGCGCCAAGCGGTCGACCGGCCCAATCCCATCGCCGCCCTTCCCGCCGACTGGTCCGAACTCGTGCCGGAAATCGCGGCCCTGCGCGCCGACTTCGTCATCGTCAAACGCCAATGGGGCGCCTTTCACGGGACGGAGCTCGATCTCCAGTTGCGCCGGCGCGGCGTCGACACCATCGTGCTGACCGGCGTCGCCACCAATTTCGGCGTCGAATCGACCGCGCGCGAAGCCTGGCAGCAAGGCTACTCGGTCGTCGTCGCCGAGGACGCGGTGAGCAGCCTCGGCGAAGCGCTCCACAAATTCTCGATCGAGACCATTCTTCCGCGCATCGCGCGCATTCGCTCCACCGCGGAAATCCTCGCCGCTCTGCCGGCGAAGTGACGGAGCGTTAAGGAATCAGGAGCCCCGGCCCTCGAGAAGCGCGCGGAGCCGGATGCAAATTCCGGCTCGCCGCTTTGGAAAACTTAACGATCTTCGCGCAAGCTCGCGGCCATGTCCGCTTTCGCTCCCGCGGCGCTTCGCGCGCCGCTCCGCGCATCGCTCCGCGCGCTGACATGGGTGGCCGGCGTCGCGCTGGGCCTGGCGATCGGCCTGCTGGCGCGGCGCGTCGCGCCCTCGCTGACGCCGCTCGCGCCCGCGGGGCTCGGCCTCGTCGCCCTGGCCTCGGCCGGGGGGCTCGCCGCGACGCTCGAGGACGCGGCGCTTCCCCGATACGCCGCCGCCTTCGGCCTCGGCGCGCTCGCGGTTCTCGCCGCCGCGATGCTGCCCGGCGATCCCGACCGGCTCGAGCTCGTTTTCGGCGTGGGCGCGCTCGGCCTCGCCGCCGGCGCGGGCTACCGCCTGGCGAAAGCCGCGTGGCGGCGAGGCGGAAGTCCCGCGTACGCGACTCTGGCGCTCGGCGTGCCGTTGATCGCGGCGCTCGGCCTCTATTGCGTCTATTACGTCGTCGTCTCGCGCGACCTGATGATCGCGGACTTCATCTATTACCGCCAGGTCTCGATCGCGGTCGCGACGCTGATCGACGCCGGCCGGTGGGCCGAATTGATCGCGGCCGTCGTCGCCTCGATGAAGGACGACTATTCCTGGGCGCCCGCGCTGGCGCCCGGCGCGGTCCTGGCCTTGGGCGCGCCTTTGTCGCGCGTCGCCTATGGCGCCGCGATCGTCGTCTTCTACGCCGCGCCGGCGATCGCCGCGCTCGGCGTCCTCGCGCGCGATCTCGCCCGCCGCGCCGGCCTCGGCCGCGCGGGCGTCGCCCCCGCGACGATGCTCGCCGTGGCGATGGCCGCCGTTTTCGCCGCCTACCCGACCGGCGTCGCCGTCGCCGCGCGCGGCATGCTCGATATCGGCGGCCTCGTCCTTTACGTCTGCGCGCTGCGGCTCGCCGACCGTCTGAGCCGTCTTCTGGCCCTGCCGCGCGGCCACGATCGCCTCGTCGGCCCGCTCACGCGCCGCGTCGCGCTGGCGCTGGCGCTCTGCGTCTTCGCGATGTTCCTGTTCCGGCGCTGGTACGCCTTCGCCGCTGTCGGCATCGCGGCGATGCTGGCGCTGGAAGTCGCGGCTCTCGTCGTCCGGCGCGGGCTTGGCTTCCGCTGGCGCGAGACCGTGATGGCCGCCTCGCTCGGCGCGCTTCTTCTGCTCGCGCTGATGAGCCCGGTCATCGTCGACTGGCTGCCCAACCCGGCCGCGCACGATTACGCCGCGATCTACGCCGCCTATCGCAAGCCGCCCGCCGTCTTGCTGGCGCAGATTCTCGACGGGTTCGGCGCGGCGGCGCTTTGTCTCGCCTTGGCGGGCGCGTTTGTTCTCGCCGCGCGCTCGGCCGATCGCCGCCTGTTGCGCCTGACCTGCGGCGCCGCGGGCGTCGCGGCGATCCTGTTCCTGCGCGTGGAGACGCCTTACGCCCACCATCTCTACCTCGTCGCTCCGGCGGCGACGGCGCTGATCGCCGCGCCGATCCTGCTGCTCTATGCGCGCGCGCGGCGCGCGGGGCTGGCGGCGCTCGCCGCCCTGGCGGCGATGACCCTGACGCCCGTCGTCGGCGCGATCGCGCCCAAGGGCTTCGCGCCGATCGGCGGGCTGCCGCATGCGCCGCGCGAGGATCTGGCCGAGCTGGCGCGGCTCAAGGCCTGGGTCGACGCGCGCGCGCGCCCCGACCATCGCGTATGCGGGCTGGGCTCCAGCTACACCTTCAGCGGCCAGCTGATCGAGGAGCTTTGGCAACTCGACGCGAAGCATTCGCCCCTCTATGGCGGCGCCGAATTGCGGCCCTACGTGAAAATGTCGGATGTCGACACCGTCGAGGGGCCGCCCAATCCCGAACTCAAGGATTGTGCGATCCTCATCGTCGGCGATCCCGTGCAGACCCATCTCGTTCCTGCCTATCAGCAGACGGTGATCGTGCCGTCTCGCGAAATGCTGTTAGGCATCGGCATCGGCGCGCATTACCGGCGCACCGGCGAGGTGTTCCATTTAGAGAAGGGCGTCAGCGCCGTGGCGTTCGAGCGCGCGACGCCGCTCGACGACGCCGACATGGCCGCGCTCGCCGATCGCTGGCGCGCGGCGCGGGAGCGCATCGAGACCGGATTGCGGGGGGCTGTCGGGCCATAGAGGGCGAACGGTCCCGGCGGGTCAGCCCGCCCGCGCGACCCGGTCCAGCCCGAGCACATAATCGAGCGCGATTCTGCCCGGTCCGAAGGTCATGATCGCGAGCGCCATCGACGCCCAGGGCAGATGGAAGTTCACCCAGCCGTCGGGCACGGTGAGCTGGATGATCGCGGTCATCGCGAGCAGGCCGAGCGCCGCGTAGCGCGTGGCGAGGCCGAGCACGAGCAGCACGGGAAGCGTGACCTCGCCGATCGCGGACAGCGTCGCCATCAGTTCAGGATAGGGGAATGAATATTCCGCGCCGAACCAGTGCAGCTTGAACTCGTCGATGAAGAGCTGCCGCGCGCCGAACGAGAGGGTGAAATAGCCGTCCCATTTCGTCAGGCCGGATTTCCAGAAGGGAACGGCCAGCGCGATGCGCAGGGCGAGCATCGTCAGCGAGATCGGCAGGAGCCCGAACAGGGCGGCGGTGAAGCGGGCGAGCGGGTTCGCAGCCGCGCGCGACGCGGCCGGGGAATTCGCGGTCATCGGTTTCTCCTTCAGCGGATTGTTTCGATCGCGCCGGCCTCGACGAGGCCGACGACATGGGAGCCGGGATCGAAACCTTCGAGAGCCGGCGCCTCGGCCGCCTCGGCGAGCGTCGCGCCGGCGAACAAGGCTCGCGCGAATTGGTAGCCGCCGGGCGGCAGGATGCGCACCAGGACGTCCGCCTCGGGCCGCGCGACCAGCGCGTCCTCGGCCCGCCAGGCCTCGGGCGGGCGCGCCTCGCCCGCTTCCTGATGCGCGGCCCAGATCGAGCCGGCGGGATGGGAAAAGCGCAGCAGCCGCGCCGCCGGATGCGGGGAAAACCTTAGGCCGTCGTAATCGCCCGGGTCGATCTCGCCGAGCGCCGCAATCGTGAGCGCGGGGGCTTCGGTGGCGTGATAGGCCTCGACCCAGGCGTTCTCGAGCCGCGCGACGTCAGGGAGATAGGCGATCGCCCGCGCCGGTTCGAAGCGCGCGACGAAATCGGGAAAGCCAGCGCCGTAATGGATCAGCACCGGCGAGCGCGGCTTCTCCTGCGCAACATAGGCGCCCGCCATGGCGCGGAAGAAGTCGTCGCCGACGAGGCGTCGCGTAACGGGATAGCGCGCCTCGATCGCGCCGATCAGCCCGACCGCGACATTGTTGCGGTAGACGGCGAAGCGACGCGCGTCGGGCCGCCCCTCGCGTCCCAGCGTTTGCGGCGGAACGGGCCGCGCTGGGTCGCTCAGCGCCCGCGCGAAGACGTCGATCGTCGATTCAAACGGCATGACGAAGCTCTTTCCCTCGGGGCAGGGCGAGCGCCCGCGCCATCGCAAGTTCGGCGCGCCGCGCCTCGGCGAGCAGGACCGGCCACGCCGGCGCGTCGTTGTCCCATTCGATCAAGGTCGGCGTCGGCCCGAGGCGCCGGATCGTTTCGGCGTAGAGCGCCCAGACGCCGTCGCGAACCGGCGAATCGTGCGCGTCGATCAGCAGCGGGCGCCCGGAATCGTCCTCGGCCTCGGCGTAGCCGGCGAGGTGAATCTCGCCGACATGGCGAAGCGGAAACGCGTCGAGATAGGCGATCGCGTCGAAGCCGTGATTGGTTGCGCAGACGACGACGTTGTTGACGTCGAGCAGCAGCCCGCAGCCGGTGCGGCGCGCGATCTCGGCGAGGAAATCGGTCTCGGAAATCGTGCTTTCCGCGAACAGCAGGTAGGTCGACGGGTTTTCCAGCAGCATGCGCCGGCCCAGCGCCTCCTGCGTCTCGTCGATGTGGTCGCACACTGTCGCCAGGGTTTCCCCGGTGTAGGGCAGCGGCAGAAGATCGTTGAGGAAGCCCTGGTCGTGGCTCGACCAGGCCAGATGCTCCGAGAACAGGCCGGGCTCGTAGCGCTCGGCGAGGGCGGCTAGGCGCTTGAGATGGTCCCTGTCGAGCGGCCTCGGCGAACCGATGGAGAGGCCGACGCCATGCAGGGAGAGGGGATAGAGCGCGCGGATCGCCTCCAGCCGGCGATGCGCCGGCCCGCCGTCGCCCATATAGTTTTCGGCGTGGATTTCGAAAAATCCGAGATCGGGCCGCTGCGCGAGAATCTGTTCGACGTGGTCGGCTTTCAAGCCGACGCCGCCGCGTTTCGGCAAGGGCGCGGCGACGCGGGTGGGCGAGGCTGGCGAAGCGGACACGGGATTTCTCCTTGCGGCTCGGCGCCGCTCCGGGTGTTCGCTGGCGTCTTCGCGCCGGGCGCGCCGCATGTTACAGGGCGTCCGAGACGAGTTTGAGAGCCGTTTGACAAATGGCGCCGCTCCGCTCGTAACATTTGTCGCGATGGGGCGAAGGACGAATGAGCGAGGAACCGGCCGTCGGTCCCGGCGACGACAAATGGGCGCCGATGATGCGCGCCGCCCTGGCCGGCGACGAGGCGACCTATCGTCGGTTGCTCCAGGAGATCGGCCGCGCGGTGCGCTCGATGGCGCGAGGGGCTTTTTCGCGGATGCGGGTCGGCGACGCGGATATCGAGGATGTCGTGCAAGAGACTCTGTTGGCGATCCATCTGAAGCGGCAAACCTGGGACGGCGGCCTCAAGCTGGCGCCCTGGGTCAACGCGATCGCGCGCCACAAGATCATCGACGCGATGCGTCGGCGCGGCGCGCGACGCTCCGAGCCGATCGAGGATTTCGAGGCGGTGCTCGCCGCGCCGGAAGCGGAGGATCCGCATCTGCGCAGCGATATCGAGCGCGTCATGCAGAAATTGGCGCCGCGTCAGCGCGACATCGTGACCGCGATCTCGTTCGACGGCCAGTCGATCGCCGCGACGGCGGCGCGGCTGTCGATGAGCGAGGTCGCCGTGCGCGTCGCGCTGCATCGCGCGCTGAAATCTCTCGCCGCGGCCTGGCGGAGCGCGACGCAATGAAGACCGGCGATCTCATCAATTCGCTCGCGGCGGATTCGGCCGCGCCGCCGATCCATTTGGGCAGGCGGGTGAGCCTTGCCCTGGCGCTCGGCGCGGCGGTGAGCCTGACGCTGTTCATGGCCGTCCTCGGGCCGCGGCCGGATTTCGCCGAGGCGGCGCGAACCGTCCGCTTCGATCTCAAGTTCGTCGACGCGTTGGCGCTGCTGGCGCCCTCGGTCCTGCTGTGCTGGCGGCTGATGCGGCCCGACGCGCGCCCGCGCGCGCTCGCGCTGCTGCTGGTCGCGCCCTTCGCGCTGCTCGCGGGCGCCGTCGTCGCCGAACTCGCGCTCGTTCCGCCGGACCTGTGGGGGACGCGCCTGATCGGGCGCAACTGGCTGCACTGCCTGACGCTGATCCCGCTGCTTTCGATTCCGCCGTTGACGGCGCTGATCCTCGCCATGCGCGCGGGCGCGCCGCAATATCCGGCGTTGAGCGGCGCGCTCGCGGGCGCCGCCGCGGCGGGCGTCGCGGCCTCGATCTACGCGACCAATTGCGCCGACGATTCGCCGCTGTTCGTCGCGAGCTGGTATCCCCTCGCCACGCTGGTCGTCGTCGCCGCCGGCGCGCTCGCCGGACGGCGATTCCTGCAGTGGTGAGCCGGTCCTATTTGACCAGCGGCTTGAGGATCGCGTTGAATTCGTTCATGCCCAGTTCGCCGCCGTAGACTTTGCCGTCGATGACGAACGTCGGCGTTCCCGAGACCTTGACCGTCGACACCGCCGTCTGCACGATCTTGGTCATCCCATCGGCCTTGGTCTTATCCTTCAGACACTCTATCGCCTTGTCGTGGGTCATGCCGGTGGGGCGCAGGGCGGCGATCAACGGTTCGAGCGGGTTGTCGACGAACGCCCATTTGTCCTGTTGCGAGAACAGAAGCTCGATCGTCGCCAACGCCTTGTCGTCGCCGACGCAGCGCGCCAGGACGAAAGCCGCGGCGTCGAGGGGATTGCGCGAAAACTCGCGGAAGATGAAACGCACTTGGCCGGTGTCGACATAGGCGGACTTGAAGGCCGGCATCACGTTGCGATCGAACACGGCGCAATGCGGGCAGGTCAGCGAGCCGTATTCGACGACGGGAACGCCCTTGGCGTCGCCGATCGAAAGCTCGGGCAACGGCCCGGGTTGCAGCACCGTCGCCATGTCCACCGTCCCGTCCGGTTTGGGCGCGGTTTGCGCTTGCGCCGCGCCGGCGAAGGCAACCGCGAGGGCGAAGGCCGCGGCCGCGGCGCGCAGGACGAAAGACGACGAAGGCGAAGCGGTCACGAAGAAACTCCCGGGCTCGGACGGCGCAAACGGGCGGGACATTGGACTCTTTCGCCGCGTGCGGCAAGAGCGATCAATGCGCCAGCGCGGCCCATAGCCGCGGCTGCGCGATCGCGACGCCCGCCTGCGCGCCCAAGGCGATCAGGCCCGCGAAACGGCGCTGCTTCTTGGCGGCGTGGTTGGTGAAGATATCTTGGAGATAATGGTCGAGGAAGGGGTTGCGGAAGCGCTCGATCACCGTCAACCGATAGGCGCGCGCCTCGGCGCCCAGCCCGATCGCGTCGAAGACGGGCAAGACTTCGCGATCATAGAGATCGTTGAGGTCGGCGAGCACGGCGGCGTCGGCGAGCAGGGCGCGCACGGTTTCGGACGGGGCGCCGCCGCGCGCCGCCCAGCCCTCGGCGAGATAGCTGTGGCCGAGATTGAGGATGAAGAGCTTCAGGCGTTCGTAAGGCTTGAGATCGTCGGTGACGACGACGCTCGCGTGACGGCAGGGCATCGCCAGGCCGCGGCGGTTTTCGACCGCCCACAGCGCATAGGGTTCGGCGACCGCCCCCGCCGGCTCCAGCGGCTCGGAAACGATGCGGTCGACGAGCGAATTGATCCAGAGACATTCATCGGCCGCCCAACGCCGGAATTCTTCGCCTAGGCCCCAGCCCTGTGCGATCTCGAGCACGAGCGCGCGCAATCGATCGCCGTTGGCCTCGACGAGTTCGCAGGGAAAGAGCGTCGGCGCGGGGCGCCCAGCGGCGAAGCGCGCATGCAGCAGCTTCGTCAGCTTGGCGGGAAACGAGCGGGGAATCGCGCCCTCGAAGCGATCGCCCGCGCTGAGTTCGTAACCGCGGTCGCCGGTGTTCGACACGATCCAGCGCGCGTCGTCGACGAACAGCGCCTCCAGCGCGCCCCAATCGCTGTTGGCGTCGACGCCGCGCCCGATGCTGTCGACTTCGACCCATTCGTCGACGACCGCGTTTCCCGCGAGCCCGCGCACATGGACGCGGTAGGGCCGGCCCGAATTGAAGAAGGCGAGGCGGCGCGCGCTGTCCGGCGAAGCCGTCGTCTGGACGACCGCGATTTTTCCCGTTCCGTCGCCCTCTGCGAAGCCTTGGGCGACGAAAAGATCGACATGCGCCTGAAGGAAACGGCTGGTGCCGAATTGCAGGATCGGGAAGGTCATCGCTCAGATCTCGATCAGCGCTTTGACGACGCCGCCAGAGGGCCGCAGCCAGTGTGCGAACATGTTCGGGGCGTCGTCGAGCGCGGCGCGATGGGTGTTCAACGCCTTGGTCGGGATTTTCCCGGCGCGCAACATCGCGAAGACCACGTCGAAATCCTCCCGCGTCGCGTTGCGGCTGCCCAGCAGCGTCGTCTCGCGCTTGACGCGCTCGACCAGCGCAAGTTCGCCGGGGCGCGGGCACAGCAACGCTCTCACGGGGCGCCCGCCGCGCTCGCGCGTGGGCGCCGACTTTCCCCGGGGGATGCTGACATGTTAGTTTCTCCGGCCCGTTTATGCCGCAGTTTGGTCAGGAAGGAAACCCCGGCCGCTGCGCCGACGCGGGTCTGACTTTCCCTCGGCGCCCGACGGTCTCGCAAAACGAACGATGCCCCGCTCCGCTCGCGAAGGGCGATGCTTCCACGGCCAGGCGCCTCAAATGAGGGAACGCGACGCCGGCGTCGACAAATAATTAATTGTCTTTTGCAAAGGCTTGGGGCACTTGATTCGCCTCTATGCCGAGACGCGTCGCCTGAATCGCGAATCCCAAGCGGGTCGCGGTCGCCTTGGATATTCTCATCAAAGGCGCCCGGGGATGGGGTTGCGTTCGGCGAGCGCACGGCGAGCGTCTGAACTGTTTGTTCCCGAACCTCGTTTTTCTTAGGCCGGAGGGGATGATCGTGGGTTCGTACTTCAAACGCGGGCTCCAATTGGCGACGATGTTCGGCATCGTCGTGCTCGGCGCCCTGATCTGGAGACAATCGACCGAGAATTCATTTGTCGAAGCCTGTGTCTTCGGGTTGATCGCTCTGGGCGTCCTGGGCGTCGGCATCAGCGAACTCAAGGGCTCGGCGGAGGCTTCGCCGTCCGGCGTCGCCGGCGAAAGCCGCCCCGATGAAAAGGCGAACCCGGCGGAGCAGCGTTTCGCCGCCGACCTGGCGATGATCGCGCGACTCCTCCACGCGCATCTCAGCGCCAATTCGAGCTATTCGGATTCCCTCATTCGCGCCAACAACGATCTGCCATTGCTGGAGAAGCCCGAGCAAATCCGCGCGGTCGTTCTTTCGCTGATCGACGAGAATCAGAAGATTCAGTCCAAGATGGGCGATCTCTCGCGGAATTTGGACGAGTCGGTCGCCAAGATCGAGAAGCTGAGCTCCAACCTCGCCGAGGCCAACGACAAAGCTCTGCGCGATCCGTTGACCGCGCTCGGCAACCGCCGCTTCTTCGATCAGAAGCTCGATCAGGCTCTTCTCGAAGCGCCCGAATCGAGCGAATTGTGCCTCGTGATGTGCGACCTCGATCGGTTCAAGACGATCAACGACAAGTTCGGCCATCCCGTCGGCGACATGGTGCTGAAGCTGTTCAGCGAAATTCTGTCGAACAACATCAAGGGCCAAGATACGGTCGCGCGCGTCGGCGGCGAGGAGTTCGCGATCATTTTCCCGGACACGCGGGCCGTCGACGCCGCGATCGTCGCCGATCAGATTCGCAAGCAGCTCGAAGCGAAGAAGTGGGTGGTCGGTTCGAGCGGCGCCCCGCTGGGCACGGTCACCGCCTCGTTCGGCGTGGCGCGGTTGCGCGCCGAGGAAGGCGCGGCGGGCCTGTTCAAGCGCGCCGACGAAGCGCTTTACAGAGCCAAGGCCGGGGGCAGGAATCGCGTCGCCCTCGAGGCGGAGAGGTGACGAGTCGCGGCGACCGCCGCGCTCGATAAGCTCAAGAAGGAAGCGGCGCTGTAAATCGTCTCGTCCGGTTTTTCCCGGCGAGGCCTCGCCGCACGGCCCCGGCCGACCGCCTCGACTCGTCGAATTGGGCCTCTATGATCGGAAGGCGGATAAACCCTACTGGAGCCCCTAGGTCATGAGCGCCGACGTCGAAGCCAGCGCCAGGACGATCCTGCAACGCCTGATCGCGTTCGACAGCGTGAGCGACCGATCGAACCTGCCGCTGGTCGATTACGTCGAGGGCTATTTTCACGGCCTCGGCGTGCCCACTTCGCGCGCGCCCAACGCCGCGGGCGACAAGGCGGCGCTGCTGGCGACGGTCGGGCCGATGGCCGCGGGGGGCGTCGTCCTCTCCGGCCACACCGACGTCGTGCCGGTCGAGGGCCAGATCTGGAGCGGCGATCCCTTCCGCTTGCGCGAAATCGACGGACGCCTCTACGGGCGCGGCGCCTGCGACATGAAGGGCTTCGACGCCGTCGCGCTGGCGATGGTCCCCGTCTTCCAGGCGGCCGGACTCAAGCGCCCGATTCATATCCTGCTCAGCTACGACGAAGAAACGACCTGCCTGGGCTCGCTCGACGTCATCGCGAGGTTCGGGCGGGAGACGCCGCGTCCCGGCTTGGTCATCGTCGGCGAGCCGACGATGATGACGGTCGCCGACGCGCATAAGGGCGTGGCGACGTTTCGCACGCTCGTCACCGGCTTCGAGGCTCATTCGGCCAAGCCCGCGCTCGGCGCCAATGCGGTGGCGATCGCCTGCGACATCGTCAGCGAAATCGGCCGCCTGGCGCGTGAGTTCGAGGCGCCGGAGAAGCTCGATCCGCGATTCGATCCGCCCTATTCGACCTTGCACGTCGGCATGATTCGCGGGGGAAACGCGCGCAACATCCTCGCGCGCGAATGCGTGTTCCACTGGGAGTTCCGCGGCCTGCCCGGCGTCGCCGCGGCCACGGCGGCGGGGCTGGTGCAAGCCTATGTCGACGCAGTCGCGCTGCCGCGCCTGACGCGCTTCGTCAGCGGTCCGAGCATCGAGACGATCCTGGAAGTCGACGTGCCCGGGCTCGCGGCGAAGGACAACGAACAAGCGATGACGCTGGCGCTTCGGCTGACCCGATCCAACCATTCGATTGCGGTGTCCTTTGCCACCGAAGCCGGACATTTCCAGCGCGCCGGGCTGCCGACGGTCGTCTGCGGCCCCGGCTCGATCGATCAGGCCCACAAGCCAGACGAATTCCTCGCCGCCTCGCAGCTGTCGGCCTGCGTGGCCTTCATGCGCGGATTGGCGGACGAATTATCGCGCTGAGGGCGAGGCGCCCGAGGCCGCTTTCGCCGCGGCCATCGAATCGACGAAGCGGCGGAACAGATAATGGCTGTCGCGCGGCCCCGGCGAAGCCTCCGGGTGATATTGCACGGAGAAGGCCGGACGATCGCTCAGCGCGATGCCGCAGTTCGAGCCGTCGAACAGCGAGACATGGGTCTGCCTGGCGTTGGCGGGCAGACTCGCGACGTCGATCGCGAATCCATGGTTCATCGACACGATCTCGACCTTGCCGGTGGTGAAATCCTTGACGGGATGATTGGCGCCGTGATGGCCCTGCGGCATTTTGATCGTGCGCGCGCCGACAGCCAGTCCGAGCATTTGGTGGCCGAGGCAAATTCCGAACAGGGGGACGCGCGTCTCGAGCAGCGCGCGGATCGTCGGCACGGCGTATTTGCCGGTTTCCGCGGGATCGCCCGGCCCGTTCGACAGGAAGACGCCGTCCGGTTTGAGCGCGAGAATGTCCTCGGCCGAAGCCGTCGCGGGCACGACCGTCACCGCGCAGCCGCAATCGCTGAGCAGCCGCAAGATGTTGCGCTTAATGCCGTAGTCGATCGCGACGACGCGATAATCGGCGCGCTCGCGCGTTCCATAACCGTGTTCGAGCGTCCAGCTCGTCTGATCCCAGTCGTAGCGCTGGGCCGAGGTGACGGAGGGCACGAGGTCCATGCCGTCGATCCCCGGCCAGGCCGCCGCCTGCGCCGCGAGCGCGGCGCGATCGAATCGGCCCTCGGGATTATGGGCGATGACGGCGTTGGGCATGCCGGATTGACGGATCATCGCGGTCAGGGCGCGCGTATCGACGCCGGTGAGGCCGATGATCCCGCGCGCTTTCAACCAGTCGTCGAGGCGGCGCGTGGCGCGGTAGTTCGAGGCCTCGCCGATCTCGGCGCGAAAGATCGCGCCGCGCGCGCCCGCCGACGCCGCCAGATTGACGGTCTCGATATCCTCGTCGTTGGCGCCGACGACGCCGATATGCGGGAAGGTGAAGGTGATGATCTGCCCGGCGTAGGAGGGATCGGTGAGGATTTCCTCGTAGCCGGTCATCGCCGTGTTGAAGCACACTTCGCCGACCGCGGAGCCGGTCGCCCCGACGCCAAAGCCTTCGATCGTCTGGCCGTTGGCGAGCATCAGCAGCGCGGTCGGCCGCCGCGCGCTCCATCCCTGGCGGGTCGCCTCGCCTTGAACCGAGCCCGCCGTTTGATTAAGACTTGTTGCGTCTGACATGAGCCTGTGCTTAAGCGCCCGCGGCGCCGCGCGTCAAGCCGAACGGGACCGCGGCCGACCCCTTTAGAGGACCCATGGCCGAATCGATTGCAATGCGCGACGCGGTGGCGACGCAAATGAAGGCGGCGATGAAGTCGGGCGACAAGGTCCGGGTCGGCGCGCTTCGCCTCATGATGGCGGCGCTCAAGGAGCGCGAAATCGAAGCGCGCGGCGCCGGCAAGATCGTCAGCCGCGCCGACGAATTGGCGCTGCTGACGAAAATGGTCAAATCGCGCCAGGAATCGCTCGCCATTTACCAGCAGGCCGGACGCGACGATCTCGCCGCTCAGGAAAGCGCGGAAATCGCCGTCATCGGCGAATTCCTGCCCAAGCAGATGGCCGAGGCGGAAGTGACCGCCGCGGCCAAGGCGGCGGTCGCCGCCACCGGCGCCGCCAGCCTCAAGGACATGGGCAAGGTCGTCGCCGCGCTCAAGGAGAGCTATCCCGGCCAGATGGATTTCGCCAAGGCGAGCGCGATCGTGAAGGCCCTGTTGACGAGCTGACCGGCGCCCGTTCCCTTGCTTCCAGCCCCGCCGCGCGCCACATAGATTTTCGCAAGGCGCCCCTTTCCCGTCCTTTCGGAGTTCCGCGATGCCTCAGACCCGCAGCCGCCTGTTCGACGATTTCTCGCGCCTGATCACCGATGCGGCCGGGCTCGCCGACGGCGCGCGGCGCGAGGTCGAAACACTCGCCAAGAGCCAACTCGAGCGCCTGATGGCGGGCATGGATTTCGTTTCGCGCGAGGAATTCGACGCCGTGCGCGATATGGCCGCGCTCGCCCGCGCCGAGAACGAAAAGCTCGAAGCCCGCCTCGCCGCGCTCGAGGCCAAACTCGCCCAATCCAATCCCTGAAGCCGATCTCGGGGATCGCCCCCTCAGGATTTGGCGCGCGCGAACGCGCGCGGAGCGCCGAGGCGTGAGACTTGCCGTTGCGGCAATATGCCGCCACCGGCTTGATTCGCCTCATTGATTCTGTGGACGAACGGCGAAGCTCGGTTTACGCCGCGCCGCGAATCATCGAGTCTGGGGTCGTTCGAGCGGCGTGCTGGCGAGTAAGGCCCGCGCAAGCGATTCGGGGCGTTAATTCGACGTCAGCCGTTGAGATATGCGTAGCGTGCCGCCCAGTCCCGCCACCGCTTTAGCGAAAGCTCATCGATGATCGCCAACGAAAACCAGACCGTCGAGCGTCCCGAACACCCCGTGGACGTCGTCGAGCGGCTCGCCGCGTTGAACGAATGGGCGTTCGATCGCGCCGACGAAGACGAAATCTCGATTCTGGTGGCGGGAGTCTGGGCGCATTACGAGGTCGCGTTCACTTGGCTGCCGGAGATCGAATCGCTGCATGTCAGCTGTTCCTTCGATCTGAAAATTCCTTCGCGCCGGCGCGCGGAGATCATCGCCCTCGTCCAGTTGATCAACGAACAATTGTGGCTCGGCCATTTCGATCTGTGGAGCCGCGACGACATCGTGATGTTCCGCCATGCCCATTGTCTCTCCGGCGGCGCCCAGCCGAGCGACGCGCAATGCCGCACGATCGTCAACGCCGCGCTCGCCGCCTGCGAAAACTACTACCAGGCCTTCCAGTTCGTCCTTTGGGCCGGCCGCAGCGCCCGCGAAGCGATGGACCTGGCGATGTTCGAGACCCAGGGCAACGCCTGAAGGGGCGAAGCAGGGATCGGCGAGACGCGGACCTGAGGGACTGGCGCCGATTTCATTTCGCGCCCGCGCGCAATCAGAGGCTTGATTCATAAGCCGCGGCGTTCGCGACGCCCGCGACCCTCGAACGCGCTCGTCGCCAACACGGCGAAGCGATCGCGCGCCGGGCTTGGCGGACGTGGCGAATCGCCGCGCCGCGTCGGCTCGCTCCTCGATTGATCCATGTCATTGCGCGAATGCGATGTTTCGGCGCGTTATCAGCTCAGGGAACAGGGGAGGATTCGATCCAATCCACGAGTGGGGATTCGTATGCACACGTTGCCAAAACAAGATGTCTCGCAAGCCGCGCTACAGTCTTGCTTTCTCGGGGCGTTCGCCGCATTCGTCTGCGCATCGCTCCTCATTGGCGGCCTGTTCTTTCCCGAGTTCCACGAAGTCACGCTGACGCCTCCCGGCGGCGCGTCTCCATGGGAACTGATCGGGTTGTCCATCCTATTCGCGGGCTTCGGCTTTGTCGCCGGCTCGCCTTGCTTCGGTGAGGACCGCCGTGGCGAGGACTACTGATCCGTCTTCTCATCCCGTCCTGTTGTCGATCCGCGATTTTCTGCTCGCGGGAATAAGACCGAAGACGCCGCTCGCAAAAGCCATCGTCTTTGTCCTCATTCTCAAGCTGGCAGTCGTCGCATCGATGCAGGTCTTCCTGCTCTGCGGTGAGGCGCAGCCGGATGTAAACGCGCTGACGATGCGTCACCTTCTCGGCCCGGCAAGTCACTAGATTTTCGAAAGGTTCTCAAATGCACGACTTCGATCCCGTGAGCTTGGCCCGACTTCAGTTCGCGCTGACGGCTCTCTACCACTTCCTGTTCGTTCCTCTCACGTTGGGGCTTTCGTTCCTGCTCGCGATCATGGAAAGCGCCTACGTCATGACCGGCCGCGAGATATGGCGGGATATGACGAAATTTTGGGGCAAGCTGTTTGGCATAAACTTCGCCATGGGCGTCGCCACCGGCATCACGATGGAGTTCCAGTTCGGAATGAATTGGGCCTACTATTCGCATTACGTCGGCGATATCTTCGGGGCGCCGCTCGCCATCGAGGGCTTGATGGCGTTCTTCCTCGAGTCGACTTTCGTCGGCCTCTTCTTCTTTGGTTGGGGGAGGTTGCCGAAAGTCGGTCATCTCGTCGTCACCTGGCTTGTCGCCATCGGCTCGAACCTCTCGGCGGTTTGGATTTTGATCGCCAATGGTTGGATGCAAAATCCGACCGGCGCGACATTCAATCCCGACACGATGCGCATGGAGCTGAGCTCGTTCTACGACTTGCTCTTCAATCCCGTTGCGCAATCGAAGTTCGTGCACACCGTTAGCGCGGGATACGTCTGCGGATCGCTTTTCGTCCTGGCGATTTCTTCCTGGTATCTGCTGCGTGGGCGTCACCTGGCCTTCGCCAAGCGCTCGCTGATCGTCGCTTCGGCTTTCGGACTTGCTTCGTCGTTGTCCGTGGTCGTTCTGGGCGACGAGAGCGGCTACAACGTGAGCGAGAACCAGAAGATGAAGCTCGCCGCGATCGAGGCGATGTGGAACACCGAGCCGGCTCCGGCGGGGTTCTCTTTGTTCGCGATCCCCGACGTGGCGTCGCAGGTCAATCGCCTCGAAGTCAAGATCCCTTGGGTTCTCGGGCTGATCGCGACGCGATCGTTTGATCAACCGGTCGAGGGAATTCTCAATCTCGTCGCCAAGAACGAAGAGAAAATCAAGGATGGCCTCATCGCTTATGACGCGATTCAGCGTCTGGGCAAGGATCGGAGCGACAGTGCCGCGCGGCAGCTCGTCACGACGCACGCGGGGAATCTCGGCTATGCGCTTTTGTTGAAGCGATACGTCGACGATCCTCGCAAGGCCGACGACGCGACGATCGCCCGCGCCGCGGCGGACACCGTGCCCAATGTGACGACGATCTTCTGGTCGTTCCGCGTCATGGTCGTTTTGGGCTTCTACTTCATCGTGCTGATGGCGACCACGTTCTGGACGGTAAGCAAGCGCGATTTCGGTCGGCGAGGCCTTCTTACGGCCCTCCTCTGGTCGTGGCCGCTGCCCTGGGTGGCGATCGAGTTGGGATGGATCGTCGCCGAATACGGCCGTCAACCCTGGGCGATCGATAGCGTTCTTCCGACCTTTCTCGGATCGTCGTCATTGTCCTCCGCGCAGGTTCTCTTCACGCTTTGCGGGTTCGTCCTGTTCTATTCGACGCTGCTTGTCATCGACGTGATTCTGATGCGCAAATACATCGCCATGGGGCCGGTTGAAGCTCTTTATCCCGCAGCGTCATCGATCAACCCCGCCTCTGTTCCGGCCGAGTGAGGAAACGAACATGTCCATTCCGATCGACTACGAAATCCTCCGCCTGATCTGGTGGCTTTTCCTCGGCGTGTTGCTCATCGGCTTCGCCATCATGGACGGCTTCGACCTCGGCGTCGCGACGTTGTTGCCCTTCGTCGCGCGAAGCGATGTCGAGCGGCGCGTCGCCATCAACGCGATAGGTCCTGTCTGGGACGGCAACCAGGTCTGGTTGCTGCTCGGCGGCGGCGCGATCTTCGCCGCCTGGCCGGCGATTTACGCAGCGGCGTTCTCGGGATTCTATATCGCGATATTTCTCGTGCTGGCGGCGCTCATCGTGCGTCCCGTCGGCTTCGAGTTCCGAAACAAGGTCAACAATCCCACGTGGCGCGCGTTTTGGGACTACGCGCTCTTCGTCGGCGGGCTCGTTCCCTCGCTCGTCTTCGGCGTCGCGATCGGCAATCTCCTGCAGGGCGCGCCGTTCCGTATCGATAACGAAATGCGGATGTTCTACGAGGGGACCGGCCTCTTCGAGCTGCTCAATCCGTTCGGCCTGCTCTGCGGACTGGTCTCGCTGTCGATGCTGGTGTCGCACGGCGCGACCTATCTCGTCTTGAAGACCGAAGGCGCCGTGAACGACCGGGCGCGGTTGGTCGCTTCGCTCGCTCCTTTGGTCACCGTCGTTCTGTTCCTCCTGGCCGGCGTTTGGATCGCGTTCGGCATCAAGGGTTATGTGATCACGAATGCGATCCCGGTGGATGGCCCGTCCAATCCGCTGCTGAAGACGGTTGTCCAGGCGCCCGGCGCCTGGCTGACCAACTACGGGACCCATCCGTGGATGATGCTCGCGCCTATCCTGGGCGTCGCGGGAGGGCTTTTGACGGCGTTTTCGTCCTCGCGCGGCAAATCGGGCTGGGCCTTCGCCGCGAGCGGCGTCGGCATTTTCGGCATCATCTCCACCGCGGGCGTCAGCATGTTCCCGTTCCTGATGCCCTCCAGCATCGATCCGACGGCGAGCCTGACGGTGTGGGACGCCTCGTCGAGTCAGCGAACGTTGTTCGTGATGCTCATCGCGACGTTGATCTTCCTGCCGTTGGTGCTCGCCTACACCAGCTGGGTCTTTTACACCTTGCGCGGTCCGGTTACGGCGTCACAGGTTCGGAGCAACAGCTCCAGTCTCTATTGAGAGGAAAAAATTATGTGGTATTTCGCTTGGATGCTTGGCATTGGCTTCGCCACGGGCGCAGGGATCCTCAACGCGGTCTGGCATGAGCTCCATCTCCCCGAGGAGACGATCAGAGACTGACGCGTTTCGGCCCTCAGGGAGGGATGGGAAATCTCCCTGGGGCCGCCTCCCTCTCAATGGCTCGGGCCCGGCGCGGGTCCGAGCCGATACAACGGCTTCAGCGGGATCGTCGATGGCGTCCGCTCGGCGCTCGACGCGGCCGCCCCTCGACGGCGCCGACGAGGGCGGCCCCGGGCCGAAATGTGAAATTCGATGGACCCGCCGCGGCGCGCGTAAGGGGCTAGCGCTGCCCCGCGTTTGCGTGTAAGAGCCCCGCTTCCCATTCCCTCCCGGTTGGCGACGACGCCGACCGGCGCGCCTTTTGGAGTTTTCGATGGCTGTTCCTAAACGTAAAACCTCGCCCTCGCGCCGCGGCATGCGCCGCTCGGCCGACGCGCTGAAGGCCCCGACCTATGTCGAAGACAAGGATTCGGGCGAACTGCGCCGCCCCCACCATATCGATTTGAAGAGCGGCATGTATCGCGGCCGCCAGGTGCTCAAGCCCAAGACCAGCGTCGAGGCGTAAGCGCCGCGGTCCCTCGCGACGCCCGCGTTTTCCACGCCAAGGCCGGCCGTGCGCCGGCCTTTTGCTTTTCGTCCGCGCTCAGCTTGCGCGCGTGGCGACGACCGCGCCGCCGACGATCAGCGCGCAGGCGAGGCCGAGCGAAGCCGTCGCCGGGGCGAAGCCGGCGGCGACCAGGATCAGCGTCGACAGCACCGGCGCGGCGTAGGCGGCGACGCCGAGCAGCCTGAGATCGCCGTTCTTGACGCCGTAGTCCCAGACATAGAACGCGAGGCCGACCGGCCCCAGCCCGAGGCCGACGATCGCCGCCCATTGCGCGGGGCTCGCCGGCGCGACCGACGTCTCGAAGGCGAAATGGCAGATCGCCGCCAGCGCCGAAGTGACGAGGCAAAAGCCGGCGACCGCCTCGGTCGGCGCGGCCTTCAATCGCCTGGAAAGCACGGAATAGCCAGACCAGACGAACGCGCAGCCGAGCGCGAACGCATAGCCGAGCGCGATTGCGGGGTCGAGCGCGCGGGCGCCGACGCCGCCCTCGGCCTTGCCCGCGAACAGCGCGATCGCCCCCGCGAAGCCCAGCGCGGCGCCCAGGACATGCCGGGCGCGCAGCCTCTCGCCCGGCAGCAGCGCGGAGAAGAGCACGATCAGCAACGGCCAGAGATAGGCGATGAGACTGGCCTCGGCGGGCGGCGCGCGGCGTAGCGCGGCGAAATAGAGCGCGTGATAGCCGAACAGCCCGCCGACGCCGACGAGCCAGACCCGCCAGGGCTGCCGGAGCGCGCTCAAGCGCCCGCGCGCGGCGGCGTAAACCAGCCCGAAAGCGCCGCCGATCGCGAAAGTCAGCGCCGCCAACTCGAACGGCGGAACGTCGCCGGCGGAGGCGGTCAGCAACGCCAGCACGGACCACAGCAGGATCGCGCCGAGGCCAATCAGCGTCGCCGCGCGGGAGGCGCTCTCGTGGAGAGGATCGTGCGTCATGGACCGCGCTGCTTCTCCCTCCCCCACAAGGGGGAGGGAATATTGGCGCCGCTCGATTTGGCCGACACAAGCGCGAATACGGCGGTCGCGCCGAAGTCAGCCGCCGAGTTCGGCGAGATCGATGTTGGCGAGCGTGGCGAGCGCCACCGCGACGAGCTTGGCCTGGCCGTCCGAATGGACATGAACCTTCGCTTCCACGATGGTCAGGCGCTTGCCCGGCTTGACCACGACCGCCGTGCAACTCAGCCGCTCGCCCTTCGCCGGCGAAACGAAATTGATCTTGTATTCGGCCGTCAGACAGGTCTGGCGCTCGCCGCGAAGGACCGACGCCGCCGCCGCGCCGGTCGCGTTGTCGACGAGAAACGCGACGACGCCGCCGTGAAAGAAACCTTGATGCTGCAACAGCGCGTCGCGCTTGTCGACGCTGAGCGTCGCCTCTCCCGAGGCCGCATGGTCGACGCGCGCGCCGACATGTCGCATGAAACCTTGCCGGTCGAGCACTTCGCGCACGGCCTCGGCGAAGTCGGGAAAACGGGGTTCGCTCATTCGCAATGCCTCCCCGGCGCCGCGCGGCCGTCGCCGCGCAGTGGCCGCCTCCATAGTACGACGCCTCGTGAGAGGCGGCCAACCCCCTCGATTCCGCTTTACTTGCGCCTGCGGACTCGATGAACTCGCCGCGCATGCGCAATCGGGAACCGGCGATGGCCCTTCCTTTGTTTCACGTCCTGCTCCGCGTCGCGCTCGTCGCCGCGCTGGCGTCGCCGCTCGCCGCGCGCGCCGATCCGCCGCCGATCATTTCCGATTTCGCCACCGCGCGCCCGGTCGTGGCGACGCACGGCATGGTCGTCAGCCAGGAGGCGGTCGCCTCGAACATCGGCGTCGAGATCTTGAAGCGCGGCGGCAACGCGGTCGACGCCGCGGTGGCGGTCGGCTTCGCGCTCGCGGTGACCTTGCCGCGCGCGGGCAATATCGGCGGCGGCGGCTTCATGCTGATCCATCGCGCCGATCTGAAGAAGACCATCGCCATCGATTATCGCGAGAGCGCGCCGGCGCTGACGACGAAGGACGTCTTTCTCGACGCCAACGGCGAGGCCGATCCGTTCAAGTCGCGTTTCAGCGGCCTGGCGATCGGCGTGCCGGGCACGGTGGCCGGGCTGGAGCTGGCGTGGCGCAAATATGGCTCAGGGCGGTTTTCCCTGGCCGATCTGGTCGCGCCCGCGGCGCGGCTCGCCCATCACGGCCTCACAGTCGACGACGATCTCGCCGATTCGCTGCCCGCCGCCGCGCCGATCCTCGCGCAGCATCCTTCTTCGGCGCGCATCTACCTCGAGCCGGACGGCGGCGCGCCCGGCGCCGGCGCTCATATCGCGCTCGACGATCTCGCCGCAACGCTCGACGCGATCGGCGCCGGGGGCGCGAGCGCCTTTTACCGAGGCCCGATCGCGCAAAAAATCGTCGCCGCCGTGCGGCAAGCCGGTGGGCGGATGACGCTCGACGACCTCGCGAATTATCGCGCCATCGAGCGCGAGCCGGTTCGCGGAACCTATCGCGGCCACGAAATCGTTTCGATGCCGCCGCCGTCCTCCGGCGGCGCGCATATCGTGGAGATCCTCAACATCCTCGAAGGTTTTCCGCTCGGCGAGCAGGGGCTCAATTCGGCCGCGGCGATTCATGAGATGGCGGAGGCCGAAAAGCTCGCTTACGCCGACCGCGCCGCCTATCTTGGCGATCCCGATTTCGTCGGCATTCCGCTGCGCGGGCTGACCTCGAAAGCCTATGCCGACCATCTGCGCGCGAGCATATCGCTCGACCGCGCGCGTCCGGCGAGCGAGATCGGTCCCGGCGGACCGCAGCGCTACGAGAGCGACCAGACGACGCATTTTTCGATCGTCGACGCCGACGGCGACGCGGTCGCCAACACCTATACGCTGAATTTCTCCTACGGCAGCGGACTGGTCGCGGAAGGGACCGGAATATTGCTCAACAACGAACTCGACGATTTCTCGGCCAAGCTCGGCGCCGCCAACGCCTATGGCCTGCTCGGCGGCGACGCCAACGCGCCGGGTCCGAACAAGCGGCCCTTATCCTCGATGAGCCCGACGCTCGTTTTCAAGGACGACCAGATCGAACTCGTGACGGGAAGTCCGGGCGGAGCGCGCATCATCACCACGGTGTTGCAAATCATTCTCGACGTGATCGATCACGGCCTCAACGTCGCCGAAGCCGAGGAAGCCCCGCGCGTCCACGACCAGGGATTTCCCGACGAGTTGCGCATCGAGCGCGGCATTTCGCCCGACACGATCCGCCTGCTCGAGGCGATGGGCCACAAGGTCGTCGTGCGCGAGGCGATGGGCTCGGCCAATACGATCGCGCGCGAGGACGGCGGGACGCTGACGGGCGCGTCGGACCCGAGGCAAAGAGGGACGCTGGCGGTCGGGTATTGAGGGAAGCCCTTCTCCCGCTCGCGGGAGAAGGTGTCATCGCGCAGCGATGACGGATGAGGGCATGCTACACAAGGAGGAAGCGACAAGGAGCGTCAGGTTCACGCCGCAACGCCCTCATCCGGCGCTGCGCGCCACCTTCTCCCGCCTCGCGGGAGAAAGGAACTACGCGTCGATGCGCTTGATGAACCATTGCAGGATGCGGCTCCAGACTTCTTCCTTGCCGACCTGATCCTCGACGCCGTGTTCGAGGTTGGGATTGTCGTTGACCTCGATCACCACGATCGCGTCGTCCGCTTCCTTGATGTCGACGCCGTAGAGGCCGTCGCCGATCGCGCGCGCGGCGCGCAACGCGACTTCGATGACGCGCGGCGGCGCCTCGGCGATGGCCATCGTGCGAAAGCCGCCCTCGTGCGCGCCGTCCGGCTCGTGCTTGATGATCTGCCAATGGCCGGGCGCCATGCGATATTGGCAAACGAACAGGGGTTCGCCGTCGAGCACGCCGACGCGCCAATCGAAATCGGTCGGCATGAATTTTTGCGCGAGCAGCAGGTCGGTGTCCTCGAACAACCGGTCGGTCAACGCCTTCAACGCCTCGAAGGTCTCGACCTTGTGGACGCCGCGCGAAAACGAACCGTCGGGGATCTTCACCACCATCGGCCAGCCCAGGCGCTTCTCGGCCTTGGCGAGATCGTCCTCCTCCGCGAGCATGACGGTCGGCGGGATGGGAACGCCGTGCGCCTCCATCAGCTCGTGCAGATAGACCTTGTTGGTGCAACGGATCATCGACACGGGATCGTCGATGACCGGCATGCCCTCCTGCAAGGCGCGGCGCGCGAAGCGGTAGGTGTAATTGTCGATCGAGGTCGTCGCGCGGATGAACAGCCCGTCGAATTCGGCCAGTTCCGCCAATTGCCGTTTGGTGAGCAGGTCGATTTCGACGGAATGGCGCTCGGCGAACTTCTGGAAATAGCGAATGGTGTCCACCGATGAAGGCGGCAGCTGTTCCGCAGGATCGTAAAGCACCGCCAGCGAGTATTTGGCGACGGCGCGCGCGCGCGGATTGCGCCAGTCGCGTTGGGTGTGCTGGTGCAGCGCGGCGCGAAAGAACTCGGCCTCCTCGGGGCCGAGTTTGGCGAGCGGGCGCGGGCGAATGCGGTCGATCTTCCACCGCTTGCCCGGCGTGATCGTCACCTCGATCGCCGGGCAGCGATACCAATCGAACAGCAAGCGGCCGAACGCTTCGAAGCGCGAATCCTGCACCAGGCCGAAGCAGAACAGGAGGTCGAAGGTGGTGTTCTCGCTCGCGCGCGCGCGATGCGCGGCGACGTTGAGCGCCTCCTGCAAATCGGGCAGCGCATGCTCGTAGAGCTTGTGCTCGCGCAGTTCGAGCATGGTCTCGACGGTCGGGATGATGCGATGCCCGCGCGCCTCGGCCAGCAGCGATGCGTAATAGCCTTTGGACTGATAATTGTAAGATCGCGAGAGGTTGACGATTTTGGCGCGTCCCGCGCCGGCGAACAATTTCGGCCGCGCGAGATAGTCGCTGGTCGTGATCACCTTGTGCGGCGTCTCCGCATTGGGAAAATCGCGCGCGTGATCGACGAGAATCACCCAGCCGGTCATGGCCGATCCCGCGGGATCGCCCCGCGCCTCGGCGAGCGCGCGAAGGTTTTAGGGGATAATCCAATCATGCGGCCGGTCGGCTCCTTGGCCGAGCGAGAAGCGAAACCCTTGGTCGTCGCGACGCGAACCCGAATCGCGCTTGTCCGCGCGTCGCGCTCGCCACCATGCGTCGCCCGTGCGGCGGGCGCAACCGGCCTCGAGCGCGAGCCGCCGGATATTCGCGCGAATTCATGCCGGCGCCGCGTCGAGGCGCTTCTCGAAACGCAACGCGGCGGCTCCGTCGTCGTAATAACCCTCGTATTGGGCGAATTGGCGGTATCCCATCTTTTCGTAAAGCGCGATGGCGGACGCATTGTCGTAACGCACCTCGAGGCGCAAGGCGTCGCAACCATGCGCGCGCGCGTAGCGCTCGCAGGCCTGCAGCAGCGCGCGGCCGACGCCGCGCCGCCCTTGCGCGGGATCGACGGCGAGGGAATACAGCCGTGCGCTCCTTCCGCCCTTGCGCAGCGCGATCAGGGCGTAGCCGGCGAGCCTCTCGCCGAATTTGGCGACGATCAAAGGCCGATGCGCGGCGCCAATGAAGGCGCGCAGCGAGCGGCGCGAAAGTCGATCGCCGGAGAACGCCGCGAACTCCAGCGCCTGGATCGCGTCGAGATCGCCGGGCGAGGCCGCGCCAACCACAATGCCGCCGGAGGCGCCCATTTGCTTCCTGTTCCCCGAATGCCTCGAATGACGCCGCCGCGCTTCGCGCCGCGCGGAGCGCTTGCCGATGCCGACGCCCGACGTCTAGTGTGAAATTCGTTCGCGCGGTCATCGTCTGATAGGACGAGGGAGACGATATGGGCAAGGCGGAAAAAAGGCTGGAAAGGCTCAAGGCGCTGCTCGACGACGCGCACCGCCGCATGGGCCTCGAATTCGGCTTTCGCCTGTGGGACGACGCGCTGGTCCCGGCCGACTGGCCGCGCGACGCGCTGGCGATTCGCATCGCCGACGAGGGCGTGGTCGCGAGCCTCATTCGCGCGCCGGGATTGCCGACCCTGGCCAATCTGTGGGCCGCCAAACGCCTCGACGTCGTCAATGGCGACCTGTTCGATCTCGTCGCCAAGCGGCCGAAGGCGCGCACGCGCGATCTCAGGAAGGGTCTGAACAAGCTCGCGGCGTTGCGGACCGCCAGCGCTTTCCTGTTCGTGCCGCGCGGCGGCCCCTGGCCCCTGGAGGGCATCGGCCAGGACCGCGAGAGCAGCGGCGCCGAAGCCGAGCACAAGAAGAACATCGCCTATCACTACGACGTCTCCAACGCCTTCTACCAGCTCTGGCTCGACAAGGAGATGGTCTACACCTGCGCCTATTTCCACGATTGGAGCGACGCTCTCGACGCCGCGCAAGCGAACAAGCTCGATATGATCTGCCGCAAGCTGCGTTTGAAACCGGGCGAGACGATGCTCGACATCGGCAGCGGCTGGGGCTCGCTCGCGTGTCACGCGGCGCAGCGCTATGGCGTCAAGGCGACCGGCGTGACGCTGTCCGAGGAGCAGATCGCCTACGCCCGCGAGAAGGTTCAGCGGCTCGGCCTCGCCGACAAGGTGACGTTCGAACTCAGGGATTACGCCCTGCTGGAGGGCGCCGAGCGTTTCGACAAGATCACCTCGGTCGGCATGTTCGAGCACATCGGCGTCTCGCATTTCGACACGTATTTCCAGACCGTGCACCGCCTCCTGAAGCCTGGCGGGCTCTATCTGCACCATGCGATCACGCGTCCCGGCAAGCGCAACGCCGTCCAAGGGGGCAAGAAGCGGCCGGAATTCGCGGCGCTGACGCGCTACATTTTCCCCGGCGGCGAGCTCGACCATCTCGGCCGCACCATCACAAATCTCGAGCAGCACGGCTTCGAGGTCCACGACGTCGAGGGCTGGCGCGAGCATTATCAGCGCACCTGCCGCTTCTGGCACGATCGCCTCGCCGCGCGCTACGACGAGGCCTGCCGCGAAGTCGGCGAAGCCAAGACGCGCGTCTGGCTCGCCTATCTCGCGGCCTGCTCGATCGTGTTCGAGCGCAACCATTGCGGCGTCTACCAGACGCTGGCCTCCAAGCGCGCGAGAGGCGCGAGCGGCCTGCCGCCGACGCGGGCGGATTTGTATCGGTAGCGGGCGAAACGAGGGCGGCGGCGCGCGGATCGGCGCCGTTCGCAATGAGCCTCGCAACCCGATAAAAAGCCCCGTCGCCTGCGGGATCGGCTCGTCGAACGGCTTCACGTTGCGTGCGGTAAATCGTGCATGAACGACCAACGCGATAGACAAGGGTAGGGTCGCGCACTAAAAGCGGTCCACCGGGCTTAGACGCTCGTGGACGATTTTATGGGGGCGTTCGATGAAGCGATCATTATTGGCTTCAACCGCGCTTTGCGCGGTCCTCGCTCAGGGCGCTTTCGCCGCCGACTTGCCGACTATGAAAGGGCCGCCGCCGGCCCCGGTTCCGCCGCCCGCTTTCAGTTGGACCGGATTCTATATCGGTGGCAATATCGGCGGCCTATGGTCGAGCGACGGCGTTGTTGTCGCAAATCCATACTATTTGGGCGTCATGCCCGGCAACGCGAATACGCTTGACCTCGCCGGGATCGTCGGCGGCGTGCAGGCCGGCTATAATTACCAGATTTCGAGTGTTGTCCTCGGCGTCGAGGGCGACCTTGATGCGTCCAGCGCGAAAGGCGGCTTCAACTACCCGACGGGTGGCGGCTTAGTGGCCACCCATTCGGCGAGCTTGCCCTTCTTCGGCGACGTCCGCGCGCGCGCCGGCGTGGCTTTCGACCGCTTTCTGCCCTACGTGACCGGCGGGGTCGTCTTCGCCGACGTGAGGAACAGCCTCGTCGATCCTTCGTGGGGGTTGCATTTGAACCGCGGCGGTTCGGCGACCGGTTGGACTGTCGGCGCCGGCGCCGAATACGCCATCGACAATCATTGGTCGGTCAAGGCCGAATATCTCTATATGCAGTTCCCGGACGTGACGGCCACCAATTCCGGCGGTTATTCCTTCAAGTTCAAGGACTCCGCGCAGCTTGCCCGCGTCGGCCTCAATTACCGGTTCTAGGCCATGAACGACGCGCCGCGTTCGCGCGACGTTCCCCTGACTTTCGCAGATCACATTTTCTATCATGCGCGTGGGCGGCCGGAACGGCCGGCCATCATCTTGCCTGACCGAATCGCGACCTACGACATGTTGGCGCAGGGGATGCTGCGCGTCGAGGATCGGATTCGCGCGCTGGACCTCGCTCCGGGCGAAGTGGTGTGCGTTTCGCTCAAGAATACGATCCGCCACATGATCGTGACGGCGGCGCTTTTCCGCCTCGGTTTTCCGACATTGTCGGCGGGGGCGCCTGAGGAAATCATGCCTCTGAAATTGCCGGTCAGGACCTATTTGCAGGACGCCGGCGAACTCTTGCACCCGGGGCTGCGGCAAATTCTGGTTGGCGACGAATGGTTCGAGGGCGAGCGGCGCGCTTTGTCGACCGCGCCGGGCTTCGTCAGCGACGACGCGCTATGCCGGATCGAGATCACCTCCGGAGCGACGGGCGTTCCGAAGGCGGTTTGCGTGACCGCCAGGGAATTCTATCTCCGGGTCTTGCAGTACTACGTCGCGATGAGCATGGGCCTCGGCGAGCGGCTGCTAGGCCTCGTCCGCCTGAACAGCGCATGGGGATTTCGAGTCGCCGCGCGCACCATGCTCGCCGGAGGTACGCTCGTCGGCGCGGATTCGCCGCGTGAGGCGTTGCTGATGGTCTCGGTTTACCGAGTCGACTCCATCATTGCGTCGACGCAGCAGGTGCGCGATCTTGTTCGCGAGCAAACGCGGGCGCCCATTCCCTGTCCATCGCTGCGCGCCGTCCTGCTCGGAGGCGCGCTGCCGACGCGAGCTTTGCTGCTCGAGGCTCGCGCCAAACTGTGCGAACAAGTCTTCGTTCAATACGGGGCGACGGAACTCGGTCCGATCGCCATCGCCGCAGCGGAGCGTTTGATGGATGTCGAGGGCGCCTCCGGCTACGCGTTGCCGGGCGTAAGGGTCGAAATCGTCGATGCGCAGGATCGTCCATTGCCGGCGGATTCGGACGGCGTCGTCAGGGTTCACGTGCGCCCGATGGCGCGGCCCTATCCGCTCGATTCGGGTCACATCGATCCTCAACAGCGCGACGGCTGGTTCTATACGGGAGATCGCGGGCGGTTGACCAAGGAGGGCCTGCTGATTCTCGAAGGGCGGACGTCGGAGGTCATCAATTCAGGCGGCGTCAAGCGGGCGCCGGAACTGATCGAGGAAATCGTGTTGCGACATCCCAATGTCGCCGAAGCCGCCGCGTTCGGCGCCCCCGGGCCGGACGGCATCGAGGAGGTCAATCTCGCCATCGTCGCGCGCACGCCGATCAGCCCGGAACACCTAATCGAATGGTGCGCCGCGCGCGGCCTTGAAGTGGCGCAGGTGTTTGCGGTCGACGCCCTGCCGAGGACGCCGATGGGCAAGATCCGTCGCGACGAATTGAAGAGCCGGCTCATGCGGTAGGCTCGCTCGACAGAGCCCAATCGGTCTCACGCAGGCGCCGGCGATTCACACATTTGGCAGGCCCGCGGCCAATCACCCGCGCCCCGACCGCCTCATCCATTCCTCTTCGTCGATTGTCTCGACGCCGAGTTCGCGCGCCTTGGTCAGTTTCGAGCCGGCGCCGGGGCCGGCGACGACGAGGTCGGTCTTGCTGGAAATGGAGTCCGACGCTTTGGCGCCCAGGCGCTCGGCCATCGCCTCGGCCTCGTCGCGCGTCATGCGCTCCAACGATCCCGCGAAGACGATCGTCTTGCCGGCGAGCGGGCGGCCGGCGGCGATCGGCGCCGTCGGCTCGGCGCCCGCGCGCTTCAGCCGCGCCACGGCGTTGTCGAGCGCGCCGAGGAAATTCGAGCGGTCGCGGGGAGCGAAAGCCTTGGGCCCCGACGTCGCTTGTCCCATCGAGCGCAAGTGGTCCATCAGGTTGCGCGTCGCCAGCGCCATGCCGATCGAACTTTCGCTGAAGCGCTTGCCGGTGGGCGCGATGACGTCGGCGCCCGACTTGACGCAGCGGCTCGCCAGCGGAATGTCCGACGTGACGACGATCGCGCCCGGCCCGGCCCGCTCGGCGATCCAGTCGTCCGCCGCGTCGGCGCCCGCCGCGACGACGACCCGTTCGACGCCCGGCGCGCGGGGGATCAGGATCGGGCTGTTGGCGACGACGAACACGGCGAGCCCATAGCGAGCCGCGACGCGATAGATCTCGTCCTTCACCGGACAGGCGTCGGCGTCGACAAAGATGCGCAGATGCGGTCTGGCGGCTTCCATGCCCAGGGATATAAGCGATTTGGCCAGCCGGGCGAAACCGGCGCCGCGTCGCCGGACCCTCCGCGCTAGGCGCCGAGGAAGCGCGCCGGACGTTTCTCGACGAAGGCGGCGGCGCCTTCGCGCAAATCCCGGGTGGCGAAGGCGCGAGATTGCGCCGAGGCCTCGGCGTCGACCGCTTCGGCGATGGAGGCGCTCCAGGCGGCTTCGAGTTGCCCCTTGATGAGGCCGAGGGCGATCGGCGGGCCCTCGGCGAGTTTTTGCGCGAGGCCGAGCGCCTCGGCGAGTAGATCGGCGTCGTCGACCGCCTTCCAGATCAAGCCCCATTGCGCGGCGGTTTCCGCGCTCAGCGGCTCTCCCAGCAGCGCCAGCGCCCGCGCGCGCGGCGCCCCGATGGCCTTTTGCAGAAACGCCGTCGTGCCGCCGTCGAGCGCCGCGCCGAGCCGAACGAAACTCAGGACGAAGCGCGCCGAGCGCGCCGCGATCACGATATCGCCCGCCAGGGCGATGCCCACGCCGGCGCCCGCGGCCGGCCCGTTCACGGCGACGACGATGGGAACGGGCGAGGCGCGCATTTTCTCGATCAGCGGATTGATCGACGTCCGCATCCAGTCGCCGACCTGCGCGCCCGCCTCGAAAGTCTCCGTGCCCAACTGCGCGCCGGCGCAGAAGCCTTTCCCCCCTCCCGTCAACACGATCGCCCGCGCGCGCCATTCCTCGATCGCGACATCGAAGGCTCGCGTGAGATCGCTCAAAAGGCTGCCCCCGAGCGCGTTGTATTTCTCGGGATTGTTGAGCGTGAGAATCGCAATCGCGCCGCGTCGCTCCGTGATCACCATCGACATTGTTGCTTTCCCCCTTGTATCGCTTTGCGGCGCCGTCGCTGGCGGCGGCGCGCGCGAGATCCGCCTCACCCTCGCCCCGACCGCCTCATCCACTCCTCTTCGTCGATCGTCTCGACGGAGAGTTCGCGCGCCTTGGTCAGCTTCGAGCCCGCGCCCGGCCCGGCGACGACGAGGTCGGTCTTGCTGGAAATGGAGCCCGACACTTTGGCGCCCAGGCGCTCGGCGATCGCCTTGGCCTCGTCGCGCGTCATGCGCTCCAACGATCCCGTGAAGACGATCGTCTTGCCGGCGAGCGGGCTGCCGGTGGCGATCGGCGCCATCGGCTCGACGCGAACCTGTTGGAGAAGCGCGTCGAGCGCCTTTTCGTTATGCGGCTCGGCGAAGAAGTCGACGATCGATTCGACGACCACCGGCCCGATGCCCTCGATTTTGTCGAAAGACTCGGCCGCGCCGTGCGCGCGCGCCGCCGCGCGCAAGCTCGCGAAATCGCCGAAATGGCGGGCGAGCCGCCGCGCGTTGGTTTCGCCGACGTGCCGGATGCCGAGCGCGTAGAGGAAGCGATTGAGCGCGACCGTTCGCCGCGCTTCGATCGCGGCGAAGAGATTGCCCGCTGAAAGTTCGCCGTACCCCTCCCATTCGCGCAAAGGCGGCCGGCCATGGCCGTCGCGCGCTTGCAGCGTGAAGATGTCCGCCGCCGTCTTGATCAGGCCTTTGGCGTGGAACAACTCGATCTGCTTGTCGCCGAGCCCCTCGATGTCGAAGGCGTTGCGCGAGCAGAAATGCTTGAGGCCTTCCACCGCTTGCGCGGGGCAGACGAGGCGGCCGGTGCAGCGGCGCACGACGTCCGCCTTGCCGGTCTTTTCGTCGATCTCCCTCAGCGCGGCCGAGCCGCAGACCGGACAGATGAAGTGTCCTTTCCCGTCTTGGGGGAAGACGAAAGGTTTTGTCCCGTGCGGCCGCTTGTCGAGCGCCACTTCGAGAATTTGCGGGATGACGTCGCCGGCGCGCTGCACCACGACGGTGTCGCCGACGCGCACGCCCAGCCGCGCGATTTCGTCCTCGTTGTGCAGAGTCGCGTTGGAGACGACGACGCCGCCGACGGTGACGGGCTTGAGTTTGGCCACCGGGGTCAGCGCGCCGGTGCGCCCGACCTGGACTTCGATCGCGTCGACGATCGTCGTCGCCCGTTGGGCGGGAAACTTGTGGGCGGCGGCCCAGCGCGGGCTGCGCGAGACGAAGCCGAGCCGCTCTTGCAGCGCCAGGTCGTTGACCTTGTAGACGACGCCGTCGATGTCGTAGCCGAGGGTCGCGCGCCGCGCCTCGATGTCGTGATAATGCGCCAGCATCTCTTCAGCAGTGCGGCACAGTTTGGTCAGCGAGTTGACCGGCAGGCCGAAGCGGCGAAAGGCGGCCATCGCCGCCATTTGCGTGTCGGCGAGCGGCGCGCTGATCTCGCCCCAGGCATAGGCGAAAAATTGCAGCGGCCGTTCGGCGGTGACGCGCGGGTCGAGCTGGCGCAGCGAGCCGGCCGCCGCGTTGCGCGGATTGGCGAACAGCGGCTTGCCGGCCGCCTGCTGGCGCGCGTTGATGGCGAAAAAATCGTGATGCGCCATGTAGACTTCGCCGCGCGCCTCGAGCACTTGCGGAGCGCCGTGCAGCGTCTTGGGGATGGCGGCGACGGTGAGCGCGTTGGCGGTGACGTCCTCGCCCTCGTAGCCGTCGCCGCGCGTCGCCGCCTGCACGAGCTTGCCGTGTTCGTAGCGCAAGGAGCAGGAGAGCCCGTCGATCTTCGGCTCCGCGGTCATTTCGAGCGGCGCGGCCTCGTCGAGGCCGAGGAAGCGCCGCACCCGCGCGCAAAATTCCTCGACGTCCGCGTCCTCGAATACATTGCCGAGCGACAGCATCGGCACGGCGTGGCGGACCTTGGCGAATTTCTCCGACGGCGCCGCGCCGACGCGCTTGTTGGCGGATTCCTTGTCGGCCAGCGCCGGATACGCCTTTTCCAGCGCTGAATAGCGCTCGCGCAGCACATCGTAATCGGCGTCGGAAATGGTCGGCGCGTCTTCCTCGTAGTAGCGGCGGTCGTGCTCGGCGATTTCAGCGCCCAGGCGCTGATGCTCGGCGCGGGCGTCGGCGAGGGAGGTGATTCCGGTCGGCGTCTTTTTCGCGGGCATGGGAGAGGTTTACCGCACCGGCCGCGTCAGCGGAAGCCGAGCGCTTGCGCCCCCGCGGCCTCCGCCGCCTCCGGCGCGACCCAGGCGAAATCGGGCATTTGATGGCGCGCCCAGGTGAATTGCCGCTTGGCGTAGCGGCGGGTGTCGCGCACGGCGAGCTCGGCGGCTTCCCCCAGCGATAATTCCTCACGCAGATGGGCCATCAGATGCGGCGCGCCATGCGCGCGCATGACCGGCAGCGCCGGATCGAGCCCGCGCCGCATCAGGGCGGCGACTTCGTCGAGCGCGCCCTCGCGCAGCATCGCCGCGAATCGCGCCTCGATGCGCGCGTTGAGGGCGGCGCGCTCGGGCGCCAGGAACAGGCCGGCCCATTCGCCCGCCGACAACGTGGGCGGTTCGCGGGCGCCTTGAAATTCGGCGAGCGGGCGCCCGGTGGCGGCGACGACTTCCAGCGCGCGCAGCACGCGCTGCCGGTCGCTCGCGCGCAGCCGCCCGGCGGTGAGGGGATCGCGCTTCGCGAGTCTGCCATGCAGAATTTGCGTCGCTAGGCCTTCGGCCTCGGCGCGAATCGCGGCGCGCACCGCTTCGGGCACGCGCGGAATTTCGGAGAGGCCTTGCGTCAGCGCGCGGAAATAGAGCCCGGTGCCGCCGACGAAGAGGATCGGAGCGGATCGGCCGGCGTTTTCGGCCAGGATCGCCCGCGCGCGCGCCAGCCACAGGCCGACGGAGAAATTCTCCGCGCCGTTGATCTCGCCGAACAGCCGATGCGGCGCCTCGCGCGCCTCGGCTTCGCTCGGGCGCGCCGTGAGCGCGCGCAGATCGCGATAGACCTGCATCGAATCGGCGTTGACGACAATTCCGCCGAAGCGCTTGGCGAGCGCCAGCGCGACAGCGGACTTGCCGCTCGCCGTCGGGCCTGCGATGAGGAGCGCGCGATTCATCGCCCCCACCGCCGCGCTACAGTCGAACAGCCCATGAAAACGACTCGCATTCCCCCGTGCTTGGGAATCAATCCAGCATGTGGCTGACCAGGCCGTCGGCGAGCTTGGGTTCGAACCAGGTCGATTTCGGCGGCATGATCGCGCCGGCGTCGGCGACCGCCATGAGATCGCTCATCTCAGTCGGGCGCAGCGCGAACGCGATCGCCATCCTGCCGGAGGAAACCAAGCGCTCCAGCTCGCTTAAGCCCCGGCCGCCGCCGACGAAGTCGATGCGCTTGTCGCGACGCGGATCGGTAATGCCGAAAACCGGCTCGATGACGTTCTTGGCAAGCAGCGTGACCGGCAGCCGCGCCACCGGGTCGCCGCTTTGCGCGGCTTCGGCCGCGATCTCGGGCTTGAGCGCGAGTCGATACCAGCGTCCATCGAGAAACATGCCGACCTCGTCCGCGCGCGCCGGACTCACCGGCTGATCGCTCGGTTCGACCAAATAGCGGCGTCCGATTTCCTTCAAGACCTGTTCGGGCGTCAGTCCGTTCAAGTCGCGCAGCACGCGGTTGTAGTCGAGGATCGTCATCTGTTGCTGCGGCAACAGCACGGCAAGAAAATAGCCGTCCTTCTGGCCGCGCGCCTGCGCGACGCGCAAGGCCGCGGCCGAGCGGTGATGGCCGTCGGCGATATAGAGCGCGGGCAGGGCGTCGACAGCGCGCGTGAGCGCCGCGATCGTCGCCTCGTCGTCGATCACCCACAGCTGGTGGCGCACGCCGTCGTCCGCGGCAGCGTCGACCGCCGGCTTGTCCGCGGCGGCGCGCGCGAGCAGGGCGTCGATCGCCGGCGCCGTCGGATAGGCCAGCATGACTAGGCCGGTCTGCGCATCGACCGCCTCGATCTGGCGCACGCGGTCGTCTTCCTTCACCGGCGTCGTCAGCTCGTGCTTGCGGATGCGGTTCTCGGCATAGGCCGCAAGCGACGCCACCGCCGCGAAGCCGGTCTCGACGCGACCGCGCCAGGTCAGGCGGTAGACGTAGTAGCAGGGCTTGTCGTCGCGCACGAGCGCGCCGGCGGCGATCATGCCGCGAAAATTCTCGTTGGCCTTGGCGTAGACGGCCGGATCGTACGGATCGATCGCCGGATCGAGATCGATTTCTGCCTTGGAGACGTGCAGAAAGCTCCACGGCTTGCCCTTTGCGCGATCGCGCGCTTCCGAGCTCGAAAGCACGTCGTAAGGCGGCGCGAGAACGTCCGCCGCGCGTCCCGGCGCCGGCCTCAACGCGCGAAAGGGCTTTATCAGGGTCAATGTGGCTCTCTTTCGCCCTAGGGATTTAACTGACATTCGCCGGATCGGCGTCGGCGTCGGCGTGAGCGAACATTTGCCCCGGTTTTGACAGCTTGACAAGCCAGGGACGTCGCTGCGGCTTTGCCGAGCGGCTCATGGCTGGCCGAGCGGCCATCGAGGATCGGATAGCGCCGAATTTTCCGTCGTCGAAACGCACTTCTTCCGTCAGTTGGGCCCGAACGCACGATCCTGGACGCTTCCCGTCGGGCCTGCGATAGAAGCGCGCGCATCATCCGTCCTTTGTCCAGCATCCGTTCGTGGAGCCCATGAAGTCAGCCGCCAATGTCGCCACGCTCGTCGCCAATCCGCTCGATGGCGCGCTCAGCGACGCCTTGATCGCCCGCGCCGCGCAAGCCCTGCCGGGGTTCGTCGCCAGCCGCTGGCTCGATCCGGGCGTCGCCGCCGATTTGTTTTACGACGGCGAGGCGGACGCGCGCGCCGCGCTCGCGCCGTTGGCGATCTCGGAGAGCTTCGACGTCATCGTCCAGCCAAGCGCTACGCGCGCCAAGCGCCTGCTGGTCGCGGACATGGATTCGACGCTGATCGGCCAGGAATGCGTCGACGAACTCGCCAATTTCGCCGGCGCCGGCCCTTATGTCGCCGCCGTCACCGAGCGCGCCATGCGCGGCGAGATCGCTTTCGAGCCCGCGCTGCGCGAGCGTGTCGCGCTGCTCGCCGGCCTGCCCGAAAGCGTCATCGACGAGGTGCTGGCGACGCGCATCACGTTGACGTCGGGCGCGCGCGTCCTCGTCCAAACCATGCGCGCGCGCGGCGCCCACATAGCGGTCGTTTCCGGCGGCTTTGAGCAATTCACCGGCGCCGTCGCGCAGCGGTTGGGCGCTGACGAACATTGCGCCAACCGCCTGGTTACGGCTTCCGGCAAGATCACCGGCGAGGTCGCCGATCCAATTCTCGGGGCCGACGCCAAGTTGACGGCGCTGCGCGAAATCTCGGCGCGCATGACGCTCGCGCCGCACGAGACGCTGGCGGTCGGCGACGGCGCCAACGATCTGGCGATGCTCGAGGCGGCGGGCCTCGGCGTCGCCTATCACGCCAAGCCGACGGTCGCCGCCAAGGCCCACGCCCGGGTCGACCATGCCGACCTCACCGCGCTGCTCTATGCGCAGGGGATAACCGGCGCGGAATTCGTCAGGGACTGAGGCGCGCTCCTATTGCGACGAGCCGCGCAGGTCCGCGAGACCGTCCGCGGCGCGCGGTTCGGGCGCGACCTTGAAGGCGTCGTAGATCAGATCGCCATAGGGGTTGGCCGGCTTGCGCTGGGAATCGCTCGCCGAAAGCAAGGCCAGGGCGCGCGTCGCGGGCGCGGCGGGCGGGTTGGCGCCCGCGGCGGTCTTGGTCGGCGCCGTCGAGGTCTCGCCCGGCTGAGCGGAGGCGCCGTCGATCGGCGCCGGTTTGGCCGCGCCATGCGGGGGCGCCCGCATCGGCGGGATCGGGGGAAGGGGCGCCGCGAGCGCGGCGGCGCGAGCGAGCAACGCCGGCCGTTCCGGCGGTTCGGGCGCCGTCGTCTCCGCCAGCGCCAGAGCTTCCGACGGAGCGGCTCCGACGCCGCGCGTGATCACGCCTGGCAGTCTGCCCCGTTCGAGAAGCGCCGCGATCAGGTCCCGGTTGGCGGCGCCGTCCTCGCCCGTCGCTTTGGCCGGCGGCGGCGCGAACGCGAATTCGGCGGGGCGCTGCGGCGGCATCGGCGCATCCGCCTCGGCGAGCTGGGTCGCGGCGAGATCGACTGGCTTGCGCGGCGGCACGGGCGCGATGAACTGCGCCGCGATCGGGCCATGCAGGCTGATCGGGCTCCCATCGCTCTGCGCGCTCGAATCGAGCGAAGCGACGGCTTGCGGCGTCTCGGCCGCGGTTTCGGCCGGTTGCATGAAAGTCGCGCCATGCGGCAAGTCGCGCTTGGCCGCGGCCAGCGAATCCGCGGCCGCGCTCGCGACCTGGGCGCCCGCGCCGCCCGTCCGGCCGCCGGTTCTGCCCGATGCGACGGCTTCGTTGCCGCCGCTCTCCTCCTCGTCGTCGGCGCCGCCGCCGCGCGCTCCGAACAACCACGACAGCAAGCCGAAATTCGACCCCGCGCGCGCGGTCAGCACCTCGCCGCCGCGCTGTTCGATCTCGGCGCGCGCCTGTTCGTAACCCGGCATCGGCTGGCCGTCGGCGGGAATGAACACCGTCTTGCCGTCGGGAAAGAGCCGCGCCAGGGCGTCGCGGCTCATCCGCGGCCAGTAGCGGACCGACCCGCTGTCGATGTGCACCCACGGCGTCGCGCCGGTGGGATAGAACCCGACGCCGCCGGCCTGCATGCGCATGGCGACGTCGCGGATCGTCGCGGTGCCGACGTCGACGAAGTGCGCGTCCATCGCCTTGCCTTCCATATGCTGGGAATGCTCGGCGACCTGACGCGAGCGGCGGCGCAGCATCGCGTTGGTGTGCGGCGAGCGATAGCCGGAAAGCACGTCGATCGGCTGGCTCGACCCGGATTCGCGGTAGACCTCCCAGACGATATCGAACAGCTTGGGGTCCATCTTGGTCGGTTCGTTGAGCCGCCAATCCCGCAAGAACCAGTTCAGCTTCTCCAGCACCGCCGAGTCGTAGACTCCATCGACCATATAGGTGAACGAACCGGCTTCGTTGGTATGGGAATTGGAAAGGCTGATCGTGCGCGTGTCGCCGTTGGCGACCGCGGATTCGGTCGAACTGGGGGCAAAGCCGAGGCTCAGCAGCACGGGGGCGGCAAACAGGTGCGCCAACGCCGTCCCGCGCCGAACCTTGGCGCCGATGGCAGAATCAAACGCCAAACGAATAATCCCCTTCCGATGTCCTGCGCGCCCGCAGCCGAGGGCGCGGCCCCCGCGGCGCGCTGGCTTTCGGGCCTCGCGCGCCGTGACGTCATCTTTGTGTCTTGGAAACCACAGAACATGAAATAAATTCAAGCGGCTGCTATAAACCTTCAATGCCGACATTTCAATCTTGACTCGTCCGTGCGATTGTGCCTGCGACGCGCCGCGCGATTCCGTATATGTCTTCGCGATCCTGCAAGGCGCCGGCGCCGTCGACGAATTCGGTGAAATACTCGAGATGAATCGGGATCGCATGGGGTAGGAAGACCGTCCGCTCCGTCGCGCCGAGCAGCGATTGCAGGCGCCCCGTCGTCCACCCCGCGCTCGCGCCCCCCATGACCAGTTCGGCCAGGCGCATCGGCTGCTCGACGCGCACGCAGCCATGGCTGAAGGCGCGCCGAGACGCCGCGAACAGCCCGCGCGCGGGCGTGTCGTGAAGATAGACGGCGTGCTCGTTGGGGAACATGAAGAGGATGCGGCCAAGCGCGTTGGCCTCGCCGGACGGTTGACGAACGACGAGCCGATTGCCGACTTGGCTCACCTCGAATCCGCGCCGCGTGAGATAGGTCGGGTCCTGCGCGAGCTTGGGCGCCATTTCCTTCTTGATGATGGAGTCGGGAACGCGCCAGATCGGATTGACGAGTATGTAGCGAATTTCGTTGGAGAAAACAGGCGTCGGCGTATCGGGCTTGCCGACGATGACCCGCGCCTGGTGGACGAGATCCTCGCCATTCATGACCTTCAGGGAATAGTCGGGGATGTTGATCTCGACGCGCTCGTCGCCCATCGCGCGCGGCTCCCAGCGCCACATTTCCATATTGGCGAGGATCATCGCCTGCCGTTGCCCGGCCGGGTCGCTCGACAGGGCCTCGACCGTGGCCGGAGTCAGGGCGCCGTTCGCCGTCAAGCCGTTGGCGCGCTGAAACGCCGCCACCGCCGAGGCGAGGCGCGCGTCGTAGACGAGAGCGTCCTTGGCGACCGCGTCCGCGCCTAGGCCCAGGCGCGCGCGCACGAGCGCGACGCGCGGATCGGCCATGCCGATCCCCAAGCTCGGCCCGGCCGGAATACGCGGCGCCGCGGCCGGCGCTTCGGCGCGCAGGCGCGTCAATTGGTCGCGCAGATCCAGATAGCCTTTTTGCTGTGGATTGAAATCCTCGAGCGCGGCGCCGGGATCGACGGCGGCCGCGACCGCGGCCAAGGCGCGGCCCGGATCGGCCACGCTCGGCCGCGCGGAAATCACGGGCGAAATCCGCGCCGGGACGAGGCGAGCGCCGCTCGCCTGCATCGCGTAAGCGACGACCGCCGCCGAAATGACGGTTTCGGCCTCGGCGAGGCGCTCGGGCGAGGGGTCCACGAGTGGGCCCTTCGGCAGCGCGAAGGCGGAAAGATCGAGGCCGTCCGCTTCCGATCGGGCGAGGCGAGACAGCGCCGAATTCGCGGCGGGCGTCAGGCCTGTCTGCGCGACCCAGACCGGGGCGAAATCGCGCGCCGCGTAAAACGCGCGAATCGCGTCGCGCGCCGCGCGCCAATCGCCGTCGCCGACCGGTCGCGTCTTGACGTCCCGGGAGACGAGAGCCGCGAGCGCGGCCTCGAGCGCCGCCGGCAGTGGGGACGCCGCGGCGGCCGGCGGCGCGCCGCGATCGTCCAGCGGCAGGGGAATATCGAATAAAGCTTGCTCGCTCTCCGACACGACGGACGTCGCGCCGCCGCCGTTCGAGCCGGGGGCCGGCGCGGCGCCGGCAAGCGACGAAGCCGAGGGGTGGACGGCACCCATGGACGCGAAGTCGACGTCTTGCGCCGCCCGCGCGGGCGAAAGCGCGAAATGGATCGCCGGCGAGGCGGCCTGGGCCGCGCGATCGGCGAGAAGCGCGTCACGCCGCGCGGTCGGTCGCGCCGGCATGAGCCTAAGCGGGGAGGGGAATTCCGGAAACGCCGCCGCCGCGGGCCCGACGAGGCTCGCAGAATCGGCCGATGCGGCGGGTCCGCCGGCGCCGATCGCCGCGGCCAGACCGACCGAGCCAAGCCAAAGCGACTTGAACAACGCTCTCATGGAGAAGCCTCGACGTCGCGCGCCGGACGAGGGACGCTCACAGGATCGATAGCGGTCTGCCCTTCCATCGGAACGAGCCCATCCTAGACGAGTTTTCGTGAAATGCGCGGGCGCTCCGCCGTTCCGGCGCCGCCTAGGCCGCCGCCTCGCCGAGAACCTCGGCGTCGATGCCGATTTCCTTCATCTTTCTGTACAGAGTCGAACGGCCGATGCCGAGCTTGCGCGCCATCTGGGACATTTGACCGCGATAATGGGCGAACGCGAAGCGAATCGCCTCGGCCTCGATGTCCTCGATTTTCCGCACGTCGCCGCTTTCGTCGATCAGGCGCATGACATGGGGATCGCGCGGTTCGAAAAGCATGCCTCCCGCGCCGGCCGAGGCGGGCGCCGGCGTCTCGGCGACGAGCGGCGGGGCGGCGGGAATGCGCACGTCGAAGCCTTCGACCTGCGCGGCGATCTGCGGAAATTCAGCGATCGTCAATTCGTCGCCGTCCGCCAGGACCACCGCGCGAAACATCGCGTTTTCGAGTTGCCGCACGTTGCCCGGCCAATCATAGGCGCAAAGGAGCGCGAAAGCGTCGTTGGCGATGCCGCGTATGCGCTTGCCTTCTTCCGCGCAAAAGCGCGCGAGGAAACGTCGCGCCAGGTCGGGCACGTCCATTGCGCGGGCGCGAAGCGGCGGGATGGTGATCGGGAAGACGTTCAGGCGATAAAACAGATCCTCGCGAAAGCGGCCGCGCTTGACGAGTTCGATGAGGTTCTGGTTCGTCGCGGAGACGAGGCGGATGTCGACCTTGACCGGGCGGCGCGAGCCGACGGGGTCGATTTCGCCCTCCTGCAGCGCGCGCAGCAATTTGACCTGGGCCTCTGGCGGCAACTCGCCGATCTCGTCGAGAAAAAGCGTGCCGCCGTGCGCCTCGGCGAATTTTCCCACGTGCTTTTCCGTGGCGCCGGTGAACGCGCCCTTTTCATGCCCGAACAAAATCGACTCGACGAGGTTTTCCGGCAGCGCTCCGCAGTTGACGGTGACGAACGCCTTGCCGCGGCGCTCCGAGCCGCCTTGAATCGCGCGAGCCATCAACTCCTTGCCGACGCCGGATTCGCCTTCGATCAGCACGGGGATGTTCGATTTGGCGGCGCGTTCGGCCAGGCGAATCGTCCGGGCCATGCTCTCGACCTTGGTGACGATGTCGCGAAAACTCAGTTCGCCCGTGCGGCGGCGCGTGGCGCGCCGCAATTCGTCTTCCAGGGCGTCGACGCGCAAGGCGTTCTTGATCGACACTTGCAGACGCTCGGCGCCGACCGGCTTGACCACGAAATCGTGGGCGCCGGCGCGCATCGCCGAGATCACCGCCTCGATCGAACCATGCGCGGTCTGGACGATCGCGGGAATGGCGATGGCGCGCTGGCGCATGCGCGTGAGCACGCCCATCCCGTCGAGATCGGGCATGACGAGGTCGAGAACGAGGAGATCGACCGGCGGCCGGTCGGAAGCCTCCATTCGCGCCAGACCCGTCTCGCCCGAATCGGCGGTTTCGACCTCATAGCCAAATCGACGCGCCATCGCTTCGAGAAGCCGGCGTTGAATCGGATCGTCGTCGACAATGAGAATAAGGGCGGCCATGAAATTCCCGTCGTGAGCGGCCTGCGCCGGCCGCTTGCCGCCCGACACTCGGATATCACGGTAAACGTCGTGTTAATGGCGTCCCAATTTGGCGCGCCGGCCGAAGATATGCGCATTGAAGGCGCGCCGACATTGGGCGATATAGAGTCCTTTCCGTAGCAGGGGCCGATCGAATGATTCACCGCGGGCGCGTTTTCGAAGCGGGCGTTTTCCAAGCCGTCGCCGCGGGCGGCGGCGGGCAAGGGCTGGGCGGACAAGACTTGGGCGTCTTGCCGCAATGGCGGCTCGACGATCTCTATGAGGGCATGGACTCGCCGCGCTTCGCCGCCGATCTCAAGCGCGCTGCCGCGGACGCCAGGACTTTTGCGACGGCCTATCAAGGCAAGCTCGCGGAACTCGCCAAGGCCTCGGACGCGGGCGAGCGTCTGTGCGCGGCGGTGCGCGCCTACGAAGCGTTGCAGGATTTGATGGGACGAATCATGTCCTACGCGTCGCTGCTCTACGCCGGCGACACCAGCGACGTCGCGCGGGGCAAATTCTATGGCGACGCGCAGGAAAAGGTCACCGCGCTCGCCGGAGAATTGCTGTTCTTCGAACTCGAACTCAATCGCCTCGACGACGCGGCTCTCGACGCGGCGACGCGCGGCTCCGCGCTCGCCCATTATCGCCCCTGGCTGGAGGACATTCGCAAGGAGCGTCCGCACCAGCTCGCCGACGACATCGAGCAATTGTTCCTGGAAAAGTCGGTCTCCGGGGTCGCCGCCTGGAACCGGTTGTTCGACGACACGGTCGCCTCGTTGCGCTTCGCGTTCGAAGGCGAAGAGCTGACGCTCGAGCCGTTGCTCGCCAAACTGCAAGACGCTGACGCGAAGAAGCGGGAAGCCGCCGCCCATTCGCTCGCCGCGACGCTCGGCGCCAATCTTCGCGTGTTCACGCTGATCATGAACACGCTCGCCAAGGACAAGGAAATCGCCGACCGATGGCGTAAATTCGACGATATCGCCGATTCGCGTCATCTGGCCAATCGCGTCGAGCGCGAGGTCGTCGAGGCGATGGTCGCCGCGGTCACCGAATCCTATCCGCGCCTGTCGCATCGCTATTACGCGCTCAAGGCGCGCTGGTTCGGCAAGGCCCAGCTCGATCATTGGGACCGCAACGCGCCGCTGCCGAACGCGCCGGCGCGCGTGTTCACCTGGAGCGCGGCGCGCGACACGGTGCTCGACGCCTATCGCGGCTTTTCGCCTGAGATGTCCGCCATCGCGCGCCGGTTCTTCGATGAAGGCTGGATCGACGCGCCGGTGCGGCCGGGCAAGGCGCCCGGCGCCTTCGCCCATCCGACGACGCCGTCGGCGCATCCTTATGTGCTCGTCAATTATCTCGGCAAGCCGCGCGACGTCATGACGCTCGCGCACGAACTGGGGCACGGCGTGCACCAGGTGCTCGCCGGGCCCAACGGCGCGCTGATGGCGCCGACGCCGTTGACGCTCGCCGAGACGGCTTCGGTGTTCGGCGAGATGCTGACGTTTCGCGCGCTGCTCGCCTCGACCAGCGATCCGGCGACGCGCAAGTCCATGCTCGCGGCCAAAGTCGAGGACATGCTCAACACCGTCGTGCGGCAGATCGCGTTCTATAAGTTCGAACGCAAAATTCACACCGAGCGCAAGAACGGCGAACTGACCGCCGAGACGATCGGCGAGTTATGGATGAGCGTGCAGGCGGAGAGCCTGGGGCCGGCGATCAAGCTCGGGCCCGGCTACGAGACCTATTGGAGCTACATCGGCCATTTCATTCATTCGCCGTTTTATGTCTACGCTTACGCGTTCGGCGATTGCCTGGTGAATTCCCTCTATGGCGTTTACGAACGCGCGCACGAGGGCTTCGCCGAGCGCTATCTCGCGATGCTCGCGGCCGGCGGCACGAAGCATCATTCCGAGCTGCTCGCGCCCTTCGGCCTCGACGCCCGCGATCCGGCGTTCTGGGGGATCGGGCTGTCGCTGATCGAGCGCATGATCGGCGAACTCGAGGCGCTGGGCTGAGCGACGCGCCCGCCGGAGCGCGTGTCCTCGCGGCCCGCGAGGACTGCGGAATCGCGCCGCCCCCTTCGAATCGAGCGATGATTCGTTCGTTCCCGGCGTGCGGTCGGCGCCGGCCCGGCGGTTTGGGGATCGATCGCCAAGCATTTTAATGATCGCGAAACCAATCCTCTTTAGGACTAATTGCGCGACCGACAGAAATCGCCTTCGCTCGGAGGCGTCTGAGGCATGATGCCGTTCGCTCGCGTCGGGCCTTGAGCCGACATGATCCCCCTTTCGAATTCGATCGCTTTCGTTTGATCGCCGTGTCCAAGCGCCGATGCGGCTTGGCGCATCGCGGCCAATCGAGCCTCGAGCTCGATCGCGCTCCGCTTGCACCCAGAGGCCGCATGACGCTTTTTCCTCGCTTGCTTTCCACCCAGTCGGAAGACGTTTCGCTCGGCGTCCCCCGGACTTCGAGGCGACTGCCGCGCGTGATCGACGCGGTTCGGATCGGGAGCGGCGCGGATGATCCGCCCCCCGCGAGAGCCCGGACGAGGATGGCAAGACATTGTGAGGAAGCGTGATGGCCAAGGAATCCGTATGGCAGCGGCGGGCGCGAAAATGTCGGTCGGCCAAAGCCGAGTACTATCCCAAAGTGAACCTGGCGGAGCTGGCGAGCGAGGCGGAGCAAGCCTCGCCGCAGCCGGAGAGTCTTGATCTCCCCGCCGCGACTCGGCTGGCCGCGGCGCAGACGACGAGCGAGCCGGAGGGAGCGCTGCGGCTGCCCGACTGTCTCGATCTTCTCGCCGCGACGCCGCTCGCCAGGGCGTTGCTGGAGCGTCGCGGCGCGCCGATCGTTCTCGACGGCTCCTCCGTCCATCAGTTGGGCGCGCAATGCGTTCAGGTGCTTTTGTCGGCGAAGCGAACATGGGACGCCGACGGGATCGCCCTCTCGATTGTCAATTGCGCGCCCCGGATGATCGAGGACCTCCAACTTCTCGGGATCGATTCGGCGACGCTTACGAGTGGAGAACAGCCGCAATGAATATGACGATCCTGACCGTCGACGATTCCCGCACCATGCGAGACATGTTGAAACTCGCGCTGACGGAAGCCGGCTATCGCGTCGTGCAAGCGGTGGACGGCATGCATGGCCTGGAGGTTCTGCAGCAAGAGGCGCCGCGCGTCATCATCACCGACATCAATATGCCGAAGCTCGACGGATTCGGCTTCATCGAGAGCGTTCGCAAGGACCAGCGGTTTCTCGGCGTTCCGATCCTCGTTCTGACGACCGAGAGCTCGGCGGAAAAGAAGAATCTCGCGCGCCGCGCGGGGGCGACGGGATGGATCGTCAAGCCGTTCGACTCGGTGAAACTGGTCGACGTCGTGCGCCGCGTGGCCGCCTAATCGCATAAGGGATTCTTGAATGGACACGATGGCGGCGATCCGGGAAACTTTTTTCCAGGAGTGCGAAGAGCAGCTCGGCGAACTCGAGATCGGCTTGGTCGCGATGGACGAAGGCGACGCCAATCCCGAGACGGTCAATGCCGTGTTTCGCGCGGTGCATTCGATCAAGGGCGGCGCGGGAGCGTTCAAGCTCGATCGGCTCGTGCGTTTCGCGCACACGTTCGAGACGACCCTGGACCTTATCCGCAGCGAACAGCTTGCGCCGTCGACGGCCGTGCTGAAGACGATGCTTCGGTCAGCGGACGTGCTGGCGGACCTGGTGAAGGCGGCCCGGGTCGACGAGCCGGTCGACGAAGCGCGGATGGATTCGTTGATCGAGGAGCTGAAGAGCCTCGCCGACGGCGCGCACTCGGCCTTGGGCCACGAAGAATCGAGCAACGACGCCGAACCGCTCGATTTTCAGCCCGTGATGTTTTCCTTCGACGACGAACCCGAGGGCCTCGAAGCGGCGGCGGGAGGCTACACGATCAAATTCACGCCGAGGCCCGATCTCTATCGCAAGGGCAACGAGACCGTGCGGTTGCTGCGAGAACTCGCCCGCATGGGCGATGTCTCGACCGCCTGCGATGCGCAGTCGCTGCCTGGCCTCGATGAACTCGATCCGGAAGGCGCCTATCTCACCTGGCGGGTCGAGCTGTCGACGACCCAGGACATCGCGTCGGTCGAGGAGCTGTTCGAGTTCGTCGTCGACGATTGCGAGCTCGAGATAAACCCGTCTCGAACCAGCGCGGCCGGCGAGGAGCGTGAATCCACGTCAATTCCCACGATCGAAGTCGAGTCGGAGACGCCGAGCGCGCCGCTTGCCGCCGGCGCGGTCGACAACCGCGAGGACTCGACGGGCGACGACAGCCGCGCGCAAGGGGACGAAACCCAATCCGCGGGGACGCCGCCGGCCGCCCAAGAAGCGGAAAAGACCCGGTCGGAACACGGCAAAGTCGAGGCCGCGGCGCCGACGATCCGTGTCGATCTCGAGCGTGTCGATCGTCTGATCAATCTCGTTGGCGAGCTGGTGATCAATCAGGCGATGCTTTCGCAGCGCGTGATGGAGGCGGGGCTTGCGCGGTCTTCGAGCGTGGCGGCCGGTCTGGGCGCCCTCGAGCAGCTGACGCGAGAAATTCAAGAAGGCGTCATGGCGATCCGCGCCCAGCCGGTGAAGCCGCTGTTTCAGCGCATGTCGCGGATCGTGCGCGAATTGACCGACGCCACGGGAAAGTCGGTGCGGCTGCGAACCGAGGGCGAGGCGACCGAAGTCGACAGAACCGTCATCGAGCGCTTGGCCGATCCGCTGACGCATATGATCCGCAATGCGGTCGATCATGGCGTCGAGACGCCGGAGGTTCGCGCGGCGGCGGGCAAATCCAGCCAAGGCGAGGTGAAGTTGTCGGCGGCCCATCGCTCGGGGCGAATCGTCATCGAGGTCTCGGACGACGGCGCCGGAATCAACCGGCCGCGCGTTCGCGCGATCGCCATCAAGAAGGAATTGATTCCGGCCGACGCGCAGCTGTCCGACGGCGAAATCGACAATCTCCTCTTTCTTCCCGGTTTCTCCACGGCGTCGACCATCTCGAATATTTCCGGCAGAGGGGTCGGCATGGACGTCGTCAAACGTTCGATCCAGGCGCTGGGCGGTCGGATCTCGATCTCTTCCCGGCCGGGGTTCGGATCGACGTTTTCGATGAGCCTGCCGCTGACGCTCGCGGTGCTCGACGGCATGGTGGTCAAGGTGGCGGATCAGACGTTGGTCGTCCCGCTGACGGCAATCGTCGAAACGCTCAGGCCGAAAAGAAGCGATGTCCATGCCATCGGGGTCAACGCGCGCGTCATTTCGGATCGCGGGGGATTCGCGCCGCTGATCGACGTCGGACAGGAACTCGGCTACCGCACGACGCCCGCCGATCCGTTCAGCGGGGTCGTTCTCGTCGTCGAGACCGAGGTGAGCACGCGTTGCGCTCTCGTCGTCGACGCGATTCACGATCAGCGACAGGTCGTCATCAAGAGCCTCGAAGCGAATTATCGCCAGGTGCCGGGCATCGCCGCAGCGACCATTCTCGGCGACGGGCGGGTCGCGCTCATCCTCGACATCGACACTTTCGTGGCGCGCACCAACCGGGGCGCGCCCGCATCAGAACCCCTTCTTGCCGCGACGGGTTAGAGCCATGACCGAGACAAGTCACGCCGCCGGCGGCTCCGCATGCGAGTTCATCGCGTTCCGTATCGGCGTCCAGGAATTCTGCATCGACATCATGTGCGTGCGCGAGATCCGGGGTTGGACGCCCGCGACGGCGCTGCCCCATGCTCCCTCTTACGTGCGCGGGGTCATCAACCTACGCGGGTCCGTGCTGCCGATCGTGGATCTGGCCGAACGGCTGGGCTTTCCGCCCACCGACGCCACGGCGCGCCAGGTGATCATCGTCGTTCAGGTCGGGAGCCAGATTATCGGCCTCCTTGTCGACGCCGTCTCCGATATCCTCACGCAGTCGACAGAAAATATTCAGCCCACGCCCGAGGTCGCCACCGGCGACGTCAAATCGTTCATTCGCGGCGTGCTGGCGATCGACGGTCGCATGATCGGCCTCGTCGAGCTCGACAATCTCATGGCGGCTCAAGTGGAGAATGCGGCGTGAATCGTCAAGGAGCCGCCAGGGCCGAAAGCCGCGCGCGCGAACCGCTGATCCCCGGCGAGTTCAAGATGACGGACCGGGATTTCAGAGAGATCGCGGCGATGCTTTACGCCGACGCCGGCATCTATCTGCACGAATCGAAGGCGACCCTGGTCTATTCGCGGCTCGTCAAGCGATTGCGAAAGCTGAACCTCGAAAGCTTTCACGACTATTGCGGCCTCGTCGGCGCGCCCGACGGCGCGAACGAGCGCCTGGAGATGCTGTCGGCGCTGACGACCAATGTGACCCGCTTTTTCCGCGAGCCGCACCATTTCGATCACCTCAAGACTCACGTCTTGCCGTCGCTCCTGAATTCCGCGCGCCATGGCGGAAGAGCCCGGATCTGGTCGGCCGCGTGCTCGAGCGGCCAGGAACCCTATTCGATCGCGCTGACCCTTCTTTCGCTCGAACCCAACGCCGCGGCGCTCGACATCAAGATATTGGCCACCGACATCGATCCGCGCATCGTCGCCGAAGCGCGCCGCGGCGCCTATCTCGAGGCCGCGCTGGTCGACGTCCCGCCCGCCTTGAGGAAGCGATATTTCGCTTCGACCGCGCGCACGGACCGTCAGGAGTGGGCGGTCGCCGACGAACTCCGGGAATTGATTTCCTTCCGGACGCTGAATCTGAACGCGGATTGGCCGATGCAGGGAAAGTTCAGCGCCATCTTTTGCCGAAACGTCGCCATCTATTTCGACGAGCCGACGCAGCAGGCGGTCTGGAGCAAGTTCGCATCGAAGATGGAGCCCAATGGTTGGCTCTATATCGGCCATTCCGAACGGGTGACCGGCCCCGCCGCTTCGCGGCTCGCCAGCGAGGGCGTCACCGCCTACCGGCTCAACGGCGGGAGTCGCGCATGAAGCCCATTCGCGTCTTGATCGTCGACGATTCGGCCACGATGCGCGGCTTGATTTCGGCCGCGTTGTCCCGCGACGCCGGAATTGTCGTGGTCGGGCAGGCGTCCGATCCCTTGGAAGCGCGAGAAGCGATCAAGGCCCTCAATCCCGACGTCATGACGCTGGACGTCGAGATGCCGAAAATGGATGGCCTTGAGTTTCTCGACAAGGTCATGCGCCTTCGGCCGTTTCCCGTGATCATGGTCTCGAGCCTGACGGCCAGGGGGGCGAGCGCCACCATCAGAGCCATGGAGCTCGGCGCCGTCGACTGCGTCGGCAAGCCGTCGATCGATCAGCCGAATTCCTTCGACGATCTGCCGGCCCGGGTGAAGGCGGCCGCGACCGCGCGTATGCGCAAGCGCGCGGACGAACGCGTGGCGAAGGCGCCTGCGCCCTCGTCGTCCTACAGGTCGGACGGAAGGATCGTCGCGATCGGCGCCTCGACAGGCGGCGTCGAGGCCCTGATCTCTGTCCTCACGGGATATCCGGAGAATTGCCCGCCGACGGTGATCACGCTCCACATGCCGACGCCGTTCACGAAGTCGTTCGCTCGGCGTCTCGACGGACTGACCGGCGCGCGCGTAGCCGAAGCCGAAGACGGGGCGCCGCTCGAGGTCGGCCGCGTCTATCTCGCGCCGGGCAGCGCCACCCACCTCGAGGTGTCGCATTCCAGTCATTGGCGCTGTCGATTGCAGAGCGACGATCTCGTCAACGGCCATCGTCCGTCCGTCGACGTTCTCTTCGCCTCGGTGGCCAAGTCGTGCGGCGCCCGAGCGGTCGGCGTCATCCTGACGGGCATGGGGCGCGACGGCGCGGCGGGGTTGCTCGCCATGCGCCGCGCGGGCGCCAGGACGCTCGGCCAAAACGAGGCGACGAGCGTCGTCTATGGAATGCCGAAGGTCGCGTTCGAGTGCGGGGCGGTCGAGAAGCAAGCGTCGCTTGCCGATATCGGGGCGGAGATCCTGAGCCTCACGTCAACGCTAAGTGGAAAGAGCTAACCAATGTCGCTGGCGGAAAAACTTCGCATCATGGTGGTCGACGACACGTCGGTCAGCCGGGCTCTCATCGTCGACGCGCTCGATCAAATGGGCGTGCGGGGCGTGGTGATCGCCAAAGACGGCGCGGCGGCGCTGACCGCCCTGAAAGCGCAGCCGGTGCATCTCGTCATTTCCGACATGAACATGCCGGGACTCGACGGCCTCGGCTTGCTCAAGGGTCTGCGCGAACACAAGCCGACGAGCCGGATCGGGTTCATTCTGGTGACCGGCAGCGCCGACAAGACCCTGATCGAACGAGGACGGCAGTACAACCTGAACAATTACGTCACGAAGCCCTTTACGGTCACCTCGTTGCGGGGGGCCATCGAGGCCGTGGTCGGACGACTGGCGTCATGAGCGGCGCGGGCCCGGACCGACGCATTCACATCGTCCAGGGCGAATATAAAGTGAGCGGCGATCCGAACGTGGTGGTCTCGACCCTCCTCGGTTCCTGTGTCGCGGCTTGCATCCGCGATCCCGTCGCGGGCGTGGGCGGGATGAATCATTTTCTTCTGCCGGGAGAGGACGCGAGGTCGCATTCGCACGAAGCCGAGCGATACGGCGACTATTTGATGGAGCTGCTGGTGAACGGGCTCATGAAGCAGGGGGCGCATCGCGACAGACTCGAGGCGAAGCTGTTCGGCGGGGCGCGAATGATGCGCGGCCTCTCGGACATCGGCAAGAAGAACGCCGAATTCGCCGAGCGCTACCTGAAGTACGAAGGGATCACGGTGGTCGGCAAGGATCTCGGCGGACAACGCGGGCGTCGCATTCAATATTGGCCGGTCTCGGGTCGCGCCCGGCAAAGCTATGTCGCGGAGGGCAGCGGCATTGACAATTTCGAGATCGTCAGGGCGCCGATGAGCCGCGGCTGCGGCGAGGTCGAGCTATTCTGAACGCGCGACGCCGGAGCGCGAGGTTGCGTTAGAGAAAAAGCAGGAGAAGGCCCCATTGTCCCCCATCGCAACGACGCTCTGCCGCGTGACCGAAGAGCTGCGCAAAGTCGCGGGAAGGCTGGAGAAGGTGCAAGGCGCCGTCGGCCGGCTGGTCTTCGATTCCGCGTCGCCGCGCTCGGCGCATTTCCATGATTTGCAGGATCTCGATCGCGCCACTCAGGAAATCGCGGGCATCGCCGCCTTCCTGGAGAGACTGGCGAGCGATGTCCCCGCGGAGTGGTTGGCCGATTCGAAAGGGGCGAGCCTGTCGATCGATCTCCACGATCTCGCAGCCATCCTTGGGCATCACGAGCCGAGCGAAGCCGCCTCGAGAGAGGCCGCTCCGCACGAATACGAGATATTCGATTAACCCGGCCGCGACGCTGCGGGAACGGCGGCCGGCCGCGTCGCCAGGCTCACCGCCGCCGCCGCCAACACATTGAGGGCCAGCGCGGCGAAGCCGACATTGACGTCGTTGGCTTGCGAGGGAAGGAACGGAAACAGGCTGACGAAAGTGCTGTGGGTGAGCGTAATGTAGGCGACCGCGGCGACGCCGACGACGATTCCGGCGGTCGCGCCTTGCTTGGTCATCGGGTTCCGGGCCATCAGACTGCAGATCAGCGCGGGAAACAATTGGGTGACGAAGGAATAGCCCATCAGCAGCAGCGCGACGATCGTCTGCCCGCCCTGCAAGGTGAAGTAGACCGCGACCAGCGCGATCACGGGGACGAGGCCGCGCGCGATCAGCGTCACCCTGTCCTCGGTCATACGCGGCGCGAGCGCGCGCAGCACGTCGTTGGCGAGGAGCGTCGCCGCCGAAAGAAGAATCAGGGAGCCCGGCACCAGCGCCGTCAGCACGCCCGCCGCGCCGACGACGCCGACGAACCACGGATCGAAGCTCTGGATCGCCAGCTTGAACAGCGACAGGTCCATATTGTCGCCGGTCAGGCCGGGCAGCGTGAGGATCGCCGCGAAGCCGCAGAAGAACACGAACAGCAGGATCAGCTGATAAAGCGGCAGGATCATCGCATTGCGACGGAAGGTGCGCTCATGCTTGGCCGTGAACACCGCGGCGAAGGCGTGCGGCCACATGAAGAAGCCCAACGCGGTCAGCGCCACCGTCGACTGAAACCACAGCACGCCTTGGCCGGACGGTTTGAACGTCAGGAACCCCGGTTTGGCGGCGTCGATGGCGTGGAACATTTCGCCGAAGCCGCCGTAATAATGCAGCGGCAGATAGGTCCCGAGAAACACCACGACCGCGAGAATGAGAATGTCCTTCACCGCCGCGTTCCACGCCACGCCGTGCACGCCGGAGATTATGACGTAGATCGTGACCGTCGCGGCGCCGATCCAGATCGCCGCGGTCGAAGAAATGGAGCCGTAGGAGGCGAGGGAGACGATGATGCCGAGGCCCTTGAACTGCAAATCGAGATAGGGCACGAGCGCGACCACGCCGACGATCGCGACGAGAATTCCAAGCCCGGGACTGTCGTATTTCTTGGCGAAGAAATGCGATTGCGAGACCAGCCGCTCCTGCTTGGCGTAGCGCCAGATGGGCGGCAGCAGCCAGTAGGACAGGATGTAGGCCAGTGAGCCGTAGGCGAGGATATAATAGGCGGGAGCGCCTCTGCCATAGGCGTATCCGCTGCCGCCGAGAAAAGTGAAGGTGGTGTAGATCTCGCCCGCGGTCAGCAAAAACACCAGCAGGCCGCCGAAGCCCCGCCCCGCCACCGTCCATTGCTCCAGGGTCATGCGCAGGCCGCGACGCGCCGCCAGGCCCAGCCCCAGCGCCATCACCGCGGTGAGGGCGATGATGACGAGCGCGCCGTTCATCGCCGGCCTCCTTCGTGGCCGGAGTCGGGTTCGGCGTTGATGGGATCGAGCGCATAGATGATCGCCATCAGGACAGCGCCCACGACGACCCAACCGACGATCCACGCGAGAACGAGAGGCAGGCCGAAAACCAGCGGCTCGACCTGATTGACGAACGCCGTCCCAATGAGAATGCCGAGAACCGGCAATATGGCGAGCCAACGAACTCCGCTCATCTTCAATTCCTCCCGCGCGCCTGCGCGCTTCTACGAGCGGTGGCGACTGCAAAGCTTATGCCGCCGTTTCGCCGCTGCCAAGGCGGTCGCCGGGACCGGGCCGGGCGAGCGGTTCAGCCCGCCTCGAAGTGGCGGACGCCTTTGAAGCGCTGGCGCTCGATGCGCACGTCGCGCTGCTTGAGGTCGCGCAAAGCGACGTAGATCATCGCGGTCATCAGCGCGTCGGAATAGGCGTCGTGCTGGTCGAGTATCGGCAATTTCAGATCATTGAGAAGACTGGCGAAGCTGAGGTCGATCTGCGTGCCCGGCGGCGCGTCGCCGTATTTGCGCTCGTAATAGAGCGCCGACGTCTCGATTCTTTGATTGGGCAATTCTACGCCGAGGAAACGCCGAACGTGCTTGTTCAGCATCGTGACGTCGAAGTCGAGGTAATAGCCGACCAGCGGCCGGCCGCCGATGAAACGCAGGAAATCGGGAATCACGTCGCGCATGGCGCGTCCCTCCGCGACGTCGGCTTCGCGCAAGCGATGAATCTTGATCGCGTCGGGTCTCATCCTCGCCTCGGGGCGCAACGTCGCCTGGAAGCGCTCGCTGGTCAGAATCCGCGCGCCGCGAATCTTGATCGCGGCGATGGTGACGATGTCGTCCTTGCGCGGATTGAGCCCCGTCGTCTCGCAGTCGATCGAAACCGCTTCGTCGGGCGGGCCGGGCTCGAACAGGAAACGATACGCCGGCTCCTTGAGCATCGCGAGTTGGAAGGGCCGTTTGATCCAGCGCGGCAGCATTTTCAAAACATCGCAAGGTTGAAATGGCGGCGAATGATTTCGCGCAGCTGCTTGACGATCTGGAAGGCGTCGCGCAGCAGGTCGCGCTCCATGCTCGATAGTTCCGCCGGCCGCACCAGGCTGCCGGACGCCGCCTCGGCGAGTTGCCCGTCGAGGCGAAGCGTCATGAGAAAGCGCAGGGCTTGCGTCAGCTCGCGCGCGAAGTTCGGCGTCAACGAGCCGAGTTCGGCCAAGCGCGCGATGCGCGCGGCCGTGCCGGTTTCGAGCAGGCGATGTTCGATCGCGAGCGAGCGCACGCCGTGCACGATGGGGAAGATGCCGCCCTTTTTCAAATCGAGCGCGTCGCCTTGGTCTTTCGAGGTGACGAGGTTGTTGAACAGGCCGATCGGCGTGGGAAAGGCGTCGGCGGCGCGCGCGAAATGCGCGAGATAGGCGCGCTCGCCGCTCAGCGCCTCGATCAACTCCAGTTTGGTCCGGCGCAACAGTTCCGCGTCGCCCGCGACAGCCTCGGCGTCGTAAAAGATCGCGACGTTCATGTGGGCGTGCTCGTCGGGCATGGCGAGCCAACGGCGAAAGTCGGCGCGATAGTCGTCGATCGTCTTCGACCATTGCGGATTGACGACCATCACATCGCCGGGGCAGGGCGGAAAGCCGAAGCTCTCCAGCGCGCCGGTGAAGGCCGTGCGGAAAGCCTGCAATTCGCCCTTCGGCACGGGCGCCGAAAGGATCAAGCCATTGTCCTGATCGGTGCGAACCGTCTGCTCGCCGCGTCCCTCGCTGCCCATGACGATGAGGCAGCCGTTGTCGCGGATCGCCGGCGACGCGGTCAT
>Ga0181533_1000402_pt1 | contig 57038 bp, 50 predicted proteins | sample PEATcosm2014_Bin_45_FD_119772 | JGI IMG/M metagenome (GOLD analysis project Ga0181533, IMG submission 119772) | Peatland microbial communities from MTU Mesocosm Facility, Houghton, MI, USA - PEATcosm2014_Bin11_60_metaG | ecosystem: Environmental > Terrestrial > Soil > Wetlands > Peat | place... | reverse complement strand
ACTTCCTCAAGCGCGTAACGTTTCGTGCCTTCTGCCATCGGGTGTCCTCCTTCATGCACGTTCTATCCCGATGGTAAACGATTTCAAGTCATCTTTTCACGCAGGCTTACCGGAAACACACGATTATAACAGATTCCGAAGACTCCGAGAAGGCGGTGCCTTGCTCCGGCCAAAGTTCTATCAGGTTTTGGCTTCTTCCTGTAATCCTCGGCGGTTGCATGATCTGATAACTGTTTCTTCCCATTACTACTGCGCAAAATTGATAGGATTCCGTCGGCGACAATTACTCCCTATAATGCTCAAAAAAACATCCTTCAGAAAATTTATGCTTTCTATCCGCTATACGCATTTTGTATTGCCTCAAAAGAACGGCTTTTTCTGGCAGGTCAGCGATCTGAACTCGTCCTGTAACAACCGCTCACCACACTCCATAGCATCTTGAGGAACAGTTCACGCTAAGATTGGCTTCCCCAGTTTTTTGTTGATTTGCACAGTGCCTGTCAGCTTTGTTGCTAATACAATTTTACTACTTCAGTTAGGAGTTCTTTCTCGTTGTTTTCTAAGCATATTTTATATATCCAATAGTAGGTATTTCCCTACTTTTCAATGATGTGTTGTAGGGGGGTAATCGTGCACTATACTACTTTCGACATACTACTTTCGGGTAATTGACAAACAATTTTAGAAAATATATATTAGATGCATTGTTGCAGGAGCTTAATTCTCATAATGGCATCTTGATGGCAGGGAACGAAAGATGAATTAAGAATAGTGCTCCAAAAACTCAACAAAAGTGTAACATATTGTTCATGGCTTTGTAATAATATGTGATTTAATAGCCAGTTATTTTTTCGGGCCTTTTGCCGACCTCATCAAGAGGGACCGGGAAACCCGGATGCGATCGTGGTGATTCAACGATCGGTCCGGGTTTTTTTATTTGCGGAGCATAGTCAGGAAACATTGCCGGACAAGTAGAGCAGACACATTGTGAACAGTCGTGCATTTAAAACGAACTGATCGAGAAGAGCTTAAATAAATTTGCTATCGACCCAGCAAGGGGCGGTTATGAGAGATCTGCTTATTTCTTTGGAGCGAAATGATCATTAACACGATAACCGTCTTGAAGAGCCAGTATTTGCTATGGAAAAAAGTGGCACTGGTAATTGACGTGGCGATGTCGGTATTGGGAGGAGTGTGCTTTGCTATATCGCCCAGTCACTCTGAAGCAGTTAATAAAGTTGAGGGGGATTCGGGAACAGCGTAATCGTACTAGAAGAATACACCGATTCAAACTAGAGAAGGAGAAAAAAAGAGAAAGGCAATAGGTCGGCGTGGAAAAGTCATTGGGGCCTTGGCACCCCGACTTAAATTCAATTCAAATAAAGGAGCTCGCAATGCCAAACATCTTAAAAGTAACTTTAAACAGATTTCAATATCCGACAAATACAGCAAGGGATAAATGTAATTTTATTCCTCTAGATAGAGGGTACATGATTATTGTTTATATGTCATTTTGCATATTATTTAATGCCGTCTTTGCATTTGCAAATGATACGATAACTGAAATAACGCCACAGGGCCTACATTTTATGACCACAGATAACATTTCCATCGAACGTGAAAACCTTTATATCAGCTTAAATAAAATTGAGGTTTCATATATATTTAGAAATAATTCTGCTAATGACATTACCGCTGAAGTTGCCTTTCCTGTCGCACCATATTATGGAGGTGATGTAGCCAACGTACCTTTTAGTCATTACCCTCTCGGTTTTGGCGATTTTGAGGTTGAGGTAAATGGCAAACTAATTAGTTGTAAAAAGGAAGTAAGAGCATATACAAAAGGGAAAAACGTGGTCGATATTACAGATTTCCTCAGGGATATGAATATCTCAATTGAAGACTTTGCTGGCACCACCTCTGGCGGCGGCTTCGGCGGTGGTCCTATTGGCCATAACGCCATCGAAAAGCTGCCCAAGGAAGATAGGGAGAAACTGCTGAAGCTTGGAGCAATTGATTCAGAAAACATACCTTATTGGATAGTAGACATCAAATACTATTGGAAACAGAAGTTTCCAGCAAATAGCACGGTCAGCATAAAACACCGATACACTCCCTATTATGGTAGTCGGTTTGACGTATTTCAACCATCTCCGAGATGGCCATATAAAGAAGGCGAGATGTCGACAGGAATCGTCAAAGAAAGCTGCTTAGCGCAGAATATAAAAGAATCTCTGGAAAAGAAGATGATTACGAAGGTAAATGAAACTGGGAAAATGACATATCTTGGTTACTCCTGGGTCTCATACATTCTTACCACAGCCAACAATTGGCAGGGTCCTATTAAGGAGTTTCATTTGATAATAGAGAAGCCTGAAGGCTCAATATTAAGTCTCTGCTTTGATAATAAAATTGTGAAAAGTGGTCCTACGCGCTTTGAGGCACAGATTAACAACTTTATTCCGAAGAGGGATTTAAAAATCTACTTTATCTCTGAAAAGGGAGAATCTACAGATGATAACAGCGGGCGGCATTAAAAGGCACTTTGTCAGGAGATACGCCATCTTGAGGCGCAATAGATGCTCTTAGGTGTGGCGCGGCGACATTAGTGAACGATCCGCAAGGCGTCTCCAACGTATCGAGTATGTATTACCGAATTCAAGTAAAGGAGGATTACAATGCAAGGTATTCTAAATGCTGCACTAAGCAGATTCCAGTATCAAGGGTTTGTCTACTACAGTGTGTCGGGTAAGAATCAGGGGAATGTTAGCGTCACTGGGACAACAACTTTAAGTAATGGACAGACAAAAACAGTAGTCGGTGTTATCGAGATCAGAACGTCGAGCTCAATGAGCCCAATAGGCCATGCGTAGTTCGGGACAAAATTGCTTTTTTCAGGTGCTGAGCTTTTTTTATTGATTTTCATTTGTACCAAACACTGCTTGCCGTCACGGGTCATGAGAAATCTAAGGAACAGCACCAATCTGTAGCCAGAAAATGAGGTGCATAGTACGGGACAAAGTCTTTGTTAGTTGCGAATCCGCATACCTGCGTGTTTTCAGGTGTTATGTTACTTTTATTTATTTTCCCTCGCGTTCATTCCTAAAATAATTTCTTACCCCGACGTTGTCAAGCCGGCGCTGCAGTTCTAGATACGCCCTGCTTTTCAGTACCCAGGCCATAGGTTCTTTATCACTGATAGAACATCGAAGCTACCTTGACAGTTAAATCCCCAAGCATATTGGAGAAGCTTCCGAGTTCATTGTCATACCACCCATAAACTACCGCCTGGGTGATAGGGATTTTGAGATCGGATGGAAGGCCGGCTTGCACTGTATTGCACACCCTGCTGATGTCCAGGTCCACAAAAGCTGTCCGCGTATGCGTCTCATTTCCCTCAATTATGGCGGCAGGCCCGAAATCTCCGATTATGTCTGTAGATACGTTTTGCTCTTCCGTGTATTTAAGGTAGCCCCGTTTCTCCAGTTGGGACGCATCGGAGTAAATGGTATTAAGGAGGTCCCGACTGATAAGAGGTTTGTCTTGTTCATCATGGAAAGCGATTACCAGAATGATCAGGGACCCCGTTGAAAGCGGGACCCTTACTGATTCAGCGATAAGCCCTATAGTGTTCATTTCCGGAAGGACCAGAGCAAGGGTTGTCGCAGCGCCGGTACTCGTGAGAATTATATTGTTCATGATGCTCCTGGTTTTTCGCAAATCCTTGGCCCCGGCGTCCGGCATCCTGTCAAGCACCTCTTGTGAGCTGGTGGCGGCATGGGCTGTGGCCATAAAAACACTTAATATTTTTTTAGGGCCGAAGTAATCGAGGAGCGGTTTAATCACGTGTGCAAGGCAGGTGGTCGTGCAGGAGGCTGCTGAAACAATGTGGTGCTTCGTCTGGTCATAAGCCTCGTCATTGATTCCCATGATGATCGTCTTCGCATCATCCGGAATGGCGCGCCCTTTCTCCTTGATCTTGAAAGGGGCACTCACAATGACCTTTTCTGCCCCGGCCTCAATATGCCCGCTAACAGACCCTCCTTTAGCATCCGGCGGGACCGTAGGGTCAACAAATTTGCCGGTAGCCTCGACAACAATTTTCACCCCGTAGTCCTTCCATGGAATATCCTTCGGGTCACGGCTCTCCCTCAATACCGTTACGGGTATGCCGTCTATGCGCATTGTGCCCTTGCCTTCATCAAGCTCTTCAATTATTCTCTTTGCCCTGTAACCGTAAAGGTATTTGTGCAATTCCCCATAGGTGGAATCCTTTTCAATATAGAGGGCAATATCCTTAAGGCTCGTTCCCGCCTTTCTGCCGATATTTACAACGATCTCCGAAAAATGCCTTCTCCCTATATGATGCCAGAGGGACAATTTCCCGATCCTCCCCAGACCATTGATGCCGAGTATGGGCCTTTTTTCCGCGATAATTCTTATTTCTTTCCCGGTCATCTCGTTTTCCCCCTTCTTCAAAAATTATTGCCTTGCAGCTATTCAGTCAGGACTTTAATCTCCTCTACGTTATGCTTCCCTATGTAGATTGAACCGCTTCTCCCATCGATGCTGAGGAATTCACCGACCGTCACTGTTCTGCACGCAAGTTTAAATTTCTTTTCATTTTCGAGCACTAAGAGGTTGTTGCATCCCACTATGCAGGTTTTCCCCAACTTCTTTGCAATAATGGATGCATGGGAGGTGGCGCCACCGCGAGCTGTAAGAAGCCCGTCCGCAGCCGAGATAAAACTGATATCGTCCGGCACGGTATCTGAACGGATCAGAATAAGAGGGATGGAAGGGTCCTTACCCCTGAACTCTTTCACATCATCGAGATCAAAGACGACTTGCCCGCAGATGGCGCCGCCGCTGACCCCGATTCCGCTCGAAAGATAATTTGACGACAACTCAGCGGAAGGAACAAAGGCGGTAAGGTCTTCCCTTTTCGTTACGGACATGTCTCTCGCCTGCAGGACATAAAGATTTTCTTTTTCTTCCCCTTCAAAAGTGAATTCTATTTCCTGTGCCCCCCATCTTTCTCTATAAATCAGATCTTTTACTGTTTTGAGCAGTGAGCCATATATTTTGGGGAAACGGTCTTCCAACGAGATATCGGTTGTCCTTTTTTCTATCTCCTTCTGCTCATTAGAGATGCAACGGGTCTTTACCAGCCCGGACACGACGTCTTCCCCCTGTGCCCCAACAGCAAAATCACCCCATAGCATCGCCTTATCCGACGTGCCCCTGGGGTTACGTGTGAAAAGCACGCCTGTCCCTGAATCGAAATCCAGATTTCCATATACCATTGCCTGCACAATTACCGCCGTGCCCCAATCTTCGGATATTCCCATTATTGCCCTGTAAGTCTGCGCCTTGGGGGAATCCCACGACTGACATACCAGCGAGATTGCGGTCTCCAGCTGGATCTTTGGGTCGTAACTCACCGGGATACCTGCTGAAATAATGGCCTCGTGGTAAGCCAATGCTACCTCCTTCATCTGTTCATGCGTGAAATGGATCTTTATGCCCACATCGAATTTATTCTTGAAAAAGTCCATGATCGAGTCAAATCTGTCTCTTTCAATACCGAAAAACATGCCCCAGCACTGTAAAAAGCGCCTGTAGCAATCCCAGGCAAACCACGGTTTCCCCGTCTGTTTTATCAAACCTGTGATAATGGCTTCGTTAATCCCCACGTTTAAGAAAGAGTTCATCATGCCGGGCATAGACACCGCCGCCCCACTTCGGACCGACACAAGAAGGGGATTGTCAGGATTCCCGTATTTCTTTCCTGTCAGCTCTTCCAAAAAGCGCATCTGCGCGTGAATTCCTCTATTAAGATGGTCCCGGGCATGGCCGAATCTATCGATTACCGGCATACAGTGGCATACCTCTGTCGTGATAATGAAGCCCGGGGGCATCCTTATGTCGAGAGACGCAAGCTTTACCAGATTGTATGCCTTATTCCCCAGATGTATCCTGTCATTTGTCCGGCTATTGAAGGAATGAATGCCTGATATGGCCTTGTCAGGATCGTAATTCAGCAGCAGGTTAAGATTATGGACGTCCAGACCTTCGGCCTGTTCAAATAATGTTTTAAGGACAGTGCTGATAAAATTGTCCAGTTGCTGGAGACCACAGGACATCGACATCACTTCCCTGAGAAAACGCTCCGACACGGTATTGATAAACTCAAAATCGTCCTGCGTTCCATTGAGACCCAGGTATTTCGGCAGTATATTTTCTCTTCCCATCTGGAGGATTATAGCTTTGAGATTATTCTTGTGAATACCGCCATAATGCGTGTTTAGGATGTCCTGCACGCCTTCGGAAAACCCTCTGAATATATCTATATACTGTGAAAAAGAAAAGCCCGTTTCCTGCAAAGCTCCGGACAACAGCTCCAGCATATTTTCGAGACGGTTCGAGGAGATCCCGTCAAGCTCTAATGCCTTAAGAAATAAATTGATGCATTTGTCGATCTTGAAGAGGGTGGCCCTCGTAATGAATTTATGATCAAAGGAATTTATTAATTCTTCAAAAAGAATGTTTGCCATGTTTTCGAGGCGATAGGTGAGCGAAAGCGCACTTAACTTTTTCTCAATATACCTTCCGTACACTGAGGGTATCCCCACAGCGATATGCCGCTTACGGTAGATGTCTTCCACTGCTTCGTAGTGTTCCGGAGAAAGGACAACCTCCTTTAACCGCTGGAGATAATTCAGGACTTCCTCAAGACGCTGAAACGCGTCGCCGTTTTCCAGAACGGCAATGGTCCTGCCTGCATCCGGAAGGCAGAGGCTTCCTGCAAACTTCAGCTCTCCCAATATGTTCAGGTGACTCAACCGGTATTTCCTGTCGAGCAGTTGATAAAACCTTATAGCGAGATAGGCCCGCTTTTTTTCTCCCTCGGAGACCTCGGGCATGTCTGCAGTCAGCTCATGGATATCCTCAGCCGTCAGATTCAGGAGGTCCGTGACGCTTCGTATTTTATCCGTGGTGAAAAAGCTTCTAAAAATTGTGTTGAGCTCATCGATAAGCGGACCCGACGCCTCGATCCGATCATACACATGCCCGGGCAGAAACCTTTCAAGGGGTTTCTTGTCCTTAGTCAGGAAAAAGGTCATTGTGTCCTGAATAAGATCCACGATGAGAGAACTGCTTTCGACATGGCAGAGTTTGCGCAAAAAGTGGATTAAGGGGTCTGCAGTTTTCGTGATATCATCTATTTCAGTAGAGACATCCCTCAACTCCCCTTCTGCATTGATCTCATTAAAATAGACTGGAAATACCTTGGCCAACTGTTTGATAAAATGGTAAACGGGTCCGATATCTCCATTGAGGAGTTGCGTGACATCCTTTTGGAAGAGATCAGTATCATTTATCTGCACCCCCCCTAGCCTGAGGTTAATAATCAAGGCTGAAATAAGAGACTTGGACCATTTCGGATTATTTCCGATCAAGTCCAGCCACGTACGGATATTTTTCAGGTGGGCCTTGTTGGAGCTTACCTGCCACTCATCAGTGATTCGCTCCACCTTCGGATACTGAAACCCGACAGCGATTACTTTCCGAATAAACCATTCCACGAGATCGCTGTCCCCAAAGGAATATATTTTTTTGCCTGAACTTTGGATACAGTAAAGGACTGCATCAGGATAGAGAGCAAAGCTCCTTTCCAAGACAATAAACGCTTCGCGCAAAATCAGCTTCGCTTGCCCTGGTCCCTCCGCGAGCATGTTCGAAACTGTGCGGCCCATCTCCCGTAAAACATCTTCATGTATGCTCGAAAGGCCCTTCGTATCCATGATCTGGGAAAAATACCCGAGCGTTATCGAAGGGTTTTTACTTTTTTCACCTATCCTGGTCAAAGGGGCGATGAGGTCCTGATAAAAGCCTGCCACCTGCAAGTAACCCTGTAGCGCTAAAAGCTCTTTCAAACGGCCACAGGAAACAGCATCCCCGGATTCCTTCAGGGTATTCAGATGAGCGATCAATCCCCTCAAATTCGCGTGTGACACGGGATACAACAATTCTTCAATCCCTTTGTATTCGCGTTCACTCAAGGCATTACCCATCCTGCGCTTAAAAGAGACAAAGGGGTCTTCTTCCTGCAGCCAATATTCAAAAGTCGTCAAGAAATACCTGAAGAGCAATTCATTCAAAGCCGCGGCCTCGAAATCCTGCGGCATTTTTTCGAGCACCTTTTTGGCCAGCTTCTTTATCTGGCGGGGATTCACAGTGAAGAGAAAGAATTGACGTTCCGGCAAATTTGAAAGCCGCTGAAAACAATTCGCCAGGACCTCCGAGTATTTCTGAAGGTCCGGACCGCCATCGGAAAGGATCTTGTCCAGGTAAAAAAGAAGGCCGTCAAGAGCCGTCTCCTGAATATTCCTGTCGGGCGAGTGAAGGACCTCTATGAAGACATCTATGATAATCCTGATCGCCTCAACTCCCTTTTCATGGTGGTCATGAAGATAGAAGTTCTGCAAAGCGTAGGCGCGAAGTTCTCTTAGGATTGTCCCCCATTCCTTTTGATGCCGGTCCAATTTGAAGACAAGCTCGGCAGCATCGTTGAGAATGCCTGGGTAATCGTTCACCGCTTCTTTTAAGACTTCATATTTTGATGAGAGCAAAGAAGTCTTCTCTGTTTTCATGTTTATGGCCTCAATCTCTGTTCATATTATATAACACAAATATTTTTATGGATATTAACCTCTCTGGTAGTGAATAGTGAGTAGTGAGTAGTAAGTAGTGAGTAGAAGAAAGATAAAGGCAGCCGTTCACCACATACTACTTACTACTTACTGCTTACTACTCACTACTTACTGCTTACTGGCGCGCCCCATATCCATGACACACACCAGCCGTGGGGGTGCCCATTGACAGAACAAACATTGTGTGATAAGTTTAACCAAGACTAAGAACTGCCACCCAACCAAGGATAAAATACGGGAACCCGTATGGCGTAAAGCCACCTTTCCTGTGAATATTAGGAGCGAGGAATTTCTGAGGTGGCTGAAAACATAAAGAAAAGCCTGTCCTCGCGGAGGGACAGGCTTTTCTTTGCAATCTTAACAGGGCCTGCAGTGTCGAGAAAAAAAATATATATTGTCTTCTCTGTGCTCACCGGAATATTATTGGTGGTCCTGATTGTCGGGTTTTGGCCCGTGCCTGATATTGAATCCGGCTTCGAGTATGCGGTCGTAATACATTCCAGCGATGGTGGAAAACTTGCTGAATTTTATAGGGAGCGGCGATTTTTCGTTCCATATAAGGATATACCGGACCATGTCGGGAAGGCCTTCGTGGCGGCAGAGGACCGCAGGTTTTACTCGCATCACGGGTTTGACATAAAAGGCATTATGCGTGCGCTGGAGAGGAATATAGCGTCGAATGAGGTTATGGAAGGAGGAAGCACCATAACGCAGCAACTTGCCAAGATGACTTTAAAGAACAGGGAACGGAATTTTTCGAGAAAACTCCGGGAGATGATTATCGCTTTGAGGTTGGAAAGCAAATATTCGAAAAAAGAAATCCTCGGCTTATACATGAACCTTGCATATTTCGGAGAGAGAGTTTACGGGATAGAGGCGGCAGCCAGGACCTATTTCAACAAATCGGTGACGGACCTCACTGTTTCCGAAGCAGCGCTCCTTGCCGGACTTCAGAAAGCGCCGAGCAAGTATTCTCCTTTGAAGAACCCTGAACTGGCGCGCGAAAGAATGACAACGGTTTTAGGTGATATGCTGGCCCTTAAATTTATATCCCGTGACGCATATTTGCAGGCCCTTGCTGAGCCGCTTCCGGAAAAGACTTACTTTCAGCGTAAATACGATGCCCCGTATTTTGCTGATTATGTCAGGCAGAGGCTGTCCGCAAAGTATGGCGACGCCCTTTATAGGACCGGATATCATGTTTTTTCAACAATTGACCCCGCGGTGCAATCCCTGGCGGAACTGTCTGTGCTTAACGGTGTTCGTCAAATAGAGCGTGGGACAAGACCCGGCGTACAGGCAGCCCTTATTGCCATAGATATCACGAGCGGCGAGATAAAGGCCATGGTAGGCGGAACAGATTACAGTGTGTCTCAGTTCAACCGTGCGACTATGGCGTACAGGCAGCCCGGATCTGTCTTCAAGCCTTTCGTATATGCCGTGGCCCTCGAAAAGGGCATGTCTTCCAATGACCTCATTCTTGATGAGCCGGTCCGCATCCCGGACCCGGACAGCGGTCAGTCATGGTCTCCCAGAAATTCGGAAGATGAATATTACGGATATGTCCCCCTTAAGACCGCATTGGCGCTCTCCCTTAATTCCGCGACTGTTCGGCTTGCGCAGAAGATCGGTATTGACAGCGTACGGGAAATGGCGGAGAGATGTGGGATACACATTAACCGGAAAGCACATCTGTCAATGGCGCTGGGCTCGTTCGAAACGACGCTTCTCGATATGACCGCCGCCTACATAGTTTTTGCGACGGGCAAAAAGGTGGAGCCGGTTGGCTATACTTTGGTTCTTGACAGGAATGGAAAAGAGGTGGAAAGGACTTTGCTTTCGAATCGGGAGATTTTACATCCGGATATGGTCGACAAGATGAGAATGCTTCTGCGCGGCCCGATAGAGCAGGGAATCGCCGGCAGGGCAAGAGCAGTAGGCCGGCGCGTTTATGGAAAAACCGGCACGACCAACGATTATTCGGACGCATGGTTCGTAGGGTTTGATGAGCATCTTGCTGTGGGAGTATGGGTGGGGAGGGACGACCACACCACCCTTGGAACAGAACAAACAGGCTCCGAAGCAGCCCTGCCCATCTGGACCGAATTCATGAAAAAAGTGAAGTATCGCGATTGAATAGAGCCTGTTTATAAGCTGCAAATTCTTGTCATTCCCGCAAGCGAAGCGCGTCGGGAATCCTTCATGAACGCCATCGGAAAGACTCCGGACAAGCTGACAGTACCAACAGTAGGTGCCTTAAGCACCAACAGTAGGTGCTCTAAGCAGGCGCCTTAAGCACCGGAATGACAGCAAGGCGCGCCTTTATAAACAGACTCTAAATAGCGATTTGTGAGCACTTAAGCTGCAGGTATTATTCCACTTATCATTGTGTTTATCCTTTTGCTTTTTGGTAATGGGGAAAGCATTGTCAGATAAAATCTTATGTATTTTCACGCTATTTCCTACAGAAATATCGGCCCCAGACTGACTTCTATAAGACGTCCCGATGTATTAAACTGAATGACTTCATATGCATGCAGAAAGCAGGCCGACAATCTGTCTTTCAATCAAAGGAAAGAGATTTAAAAACACTACACTAATGTGGTGTCCCTAAAGAAGTAGGAGGTAACATTGGAAAAGTATTTCAACCTTTATGATACGGACTTGTTTGAACATGATGCCGACTATACCGTTACGGGAATCGGGGAAGTACCGACGCTCCAGAGCTCAACACCGGCGAACACCGAAATAATAAGAGAATCCATCCAACAGGAGTACGATCCCTTAAAAGCATACATGAAAAGCATAAGCCTGGTCCCCCTTTTGAGCAAGGAAGAAGAAGTTGCAGTAGCCAGGCAGATCGAAACATGCAAATTCAAAATATTCGGCTTAATTTTCACCATCCCTTTTGTCCTTAACAAGCTGGCAGAGTTGGGACGGCTGGTTAAAGGCGGAGAGGCCCAGCTTTCGGAATTTGTCGAGGACCTCGATGATATGACAGAAGAAGAAATTGAGACAAAAACAGAACGGTTTTCGTCGATTACAGATTCGATCCATGTCATCATCAGAAAAACGGAAAAACAAAACAAGGCTGGCGCTGCGAAGTTGCTGCTGAACAGCACCCTCAAGAAAATTCAGGAGCTCAATTTAAAATACAGTATGGTAGAAGCCTTTTCCGAGGAATTAAGGAAAATGTGGGAGCATGTTGAGCGCTGCAGGACCTCCGGCAGCAGGAAATACAGGAGTGAGATCAATACACTGGAATCCAGCCTTGGTCTGGGCGCCCTTGAAATAAGCAGCGCCGTCAAAGAACTGGAATTATCAGAAATAGAGCTGGCCCACGCAAAAGGACGGCTTATTGAATCCAATCTCAGGCTGGTGATCAGTATCGCAAAACGGTATATGGGAAAAGGATTAAGCATTGGGGACCTTATCCAGGAGGGCAACATCGGCCTCATGAAGGCAGCAGACAAGTTCGAGTACCGGAGAGGGTATAAATTCAGCACCTACGCTACGTGGTGGATACGACAGGCGCTCAGTCGTGCCCTGGCAGACCAATCGAGAGTAATCAGAATCCCCGTGCACATGATCGAGAATATGAACAAGATAAATAGAATCACCAGGGAGTTTGTGCAGGAACTGGGGGTCGAACCATCACCAGAGGAGATAGCAAAGCGTTCAAAGATGCCTGTTGCCAAGGTGAAGAACATTATGAAAATATCAAAGGAGCCTATATCCTTTGAAACGCCTATAGGAGATAAGGACGATACCCTGCTCAAAGATTTTATCGAGGACAAGTCAAATCTCTCCCCGCTGGAACTCGTTATGCTGGAAGACCTGAAAATGCGCGTCAACAACATACTTTGCAAACTCACGCCCAAAGAAGAGCTTGTAATAAGAAAACGGTTCGGGATAGGCGAGGGGGCCTCCCAAACCCTTGATGAGGTCAGCGAGGCATTTGGTGTGACGCGTGAACGAATCAGGCAAATACAGATCAAGGCAATCAAGAAATTAAGGTGTTCCGGGAATATTACTAAATTGTTCAAAGGGAACTGATTATTTGCAAGCACCGGAATGACAGGCGTCCTGAGATGGATCAATGTGCAAGTTATTCATTCGCGAGCTCTAAGGTTTTTTGTGAAGGGCCTCGTCGAGACGCTTGTCCCGTCCATAGATGTCATTCCTGAACTGGACGGCGCCACCTTCGTCAACCCAGGCCGTGAGATACAGGAAATGAACATTTACCGGATGAGGAATCAGAACTGTTTGCTCGGTACCTTGTTCTATCGCAGCCAGTAATTTTTCCCTGGTCCAGAGGGGGTCATCCCGCAACACATACTCCCCCAATTCGATGGGTTTTTCAATGCGGGTGCAACCGTGACTGAAGGTGCGTACGTTTTCCGAAAACAGGCGCTTAGCTGGAGTGTCATGGAGATAAACATCAAATTTATTGGGAAGCATAAACTTAAGACGTCCAAGGGGATTGAGCGGGCCTGGCTCCTGGCGAAACCTGTATGGCAGGGAATGAGCGTTTACCTTTGACCAGGCGATTGTTTCCGGGTCTATTCCCTTTTCACGAGATCCCCAGCCCCTTAGGACCTTGATGTTTTGCTTAGCTAGATAATGGGGAGTGTTCTTGATCTTCTTGAGCAACTCTTTCCGCGCAATGCTTTCAGGAACGTTCCACGAAGGATTTATTATGAGGTAAGTCATTTTTGCCGTGAATACCGGAGTGTCCCAGTAAGGCTTACCTACTATCACTTTCATTGAGATAATTGGTTTCCCGTTTTCGATTACGTCCAGTTGAAAATTTGCTATATTGACAACAATGGCACGTTGTTCCCGATTGCCCAGTATCCAGCGCAACCTTTCCATGTTCAATTCCATTTGCCGCACGCGTTCCTTCAATGGGACGTTGAGGGAATTAAGAGTCGCAGGGCCGACGATACCATCGGCATTGAGTCCGTGCCGTTTCTGAACACTGATTACCGACTGCATCAGCTTCTCGTCAAAGAGGTCTCCTCCTCTTGCCTCGTCAGGTCCCAGATCACCGGAGGCTGCAAGCCTTTTTCTCAGGTCCACGACCCTGCCGGACACGGAACCTCTTTTCAGCAGCGGGCCATTTGAAATCAGTGGCCATTCACCCAGTGAAGATAGTTCCCTGTATCGCGAGAGGGCCTGTCTGAGTCTGCCATAGGAGTCCTGTTCGGGGCGGAGCCGCTCCAGGGACTCTCTTATCTGTCTATTCTTAAGTGCCTGCTCAAGGGCAGCGGAAACATCCACAGTTCCACGTTTGGCAAACCACTCCGTTTCAATAGTAACCGGATTCACGCAGCCGCCCGACAGGTGACAACCGAGAGTTAGAAATGTATCCGTGAGGAGTATATCGAGATCGGCCAAACGTAATGCGTCAGGAAATGGTTCTTTCTCTACCGTCTTGACAAGAGACTTTATGATTTGGAGGTGATAGTAATCCGGCGTCAGTCCATCGCCATAGGCTTCCTCTACCGCTTTTATGAGTGTCTCTGCCTGCACCAGATGGCCATCCCGGCTCCATGCAGGACGGTATTCTCTTCCCTTGTAGAAGCTCTCTGTAAGGACCGCGGAGTATATCCCCTCCCCCGCAATGACTGCTTTTGCAGGGGTCGTCCATCCGGCCATCTTATTTTTTATGAGCAGCCCAAGTCCTGAATCCTGAACGGGAACGAATGGACCCCTTTCGGAAGAAGCGCTCTGGGTGCTCAAAGAGACAATTACCAGAAAGAGGGCAATAATTACTTTATGTTTCAGATTTATCCGACTCACGAATGATCTTATTTTAACCGTCAAGCCATCCGCATTACAATCGCTCATGCCTCCGTATTATGTCCATACCCCCGGAGGACTTCCTTGTTCCCACAGCTTTCTCCATCTCCTCTATATCTCTTCGCCACTTGCACCAACTGGCATGCCCCCCAAGGCTTTCTCCGATTTCTTCTTCAGCCTTTTTGCAGTAAACACATACTTGCTTTCCTCCTGCTGTTTCCTTAATGTACGTGGCATACAGTTTCTTCTCAGACATGCGTATCTCCCCATAATGTATTTTCTAATAGTGACAAATTAACTCACTACATCTATTGTAACAAAACTGCAGCATTTCTTGAGATCAAAAAGATCGATCCCGGACCATGAATGGGCCTCTTCCACTATGAGTGAGATCTAAAGAGAACTCTCCTATGTGTACTGTATGGCAACTTCATAGGCGATCGTTGAGTGGCTGGCAGAAGTGGAATTGCCTTCACAAATGAGATCTCCCTTGGCAGCCTCTTTGTGGTTTCTGATCATCCCTGTTATGAGCTGGCTGAGATCAAAACCTCCGTCGACACATTCCTTGTTCAGGCAGTCGACCCTGAACAACGCATAACTGCCGGGAAAGAAATTAACAACCCGCGGCATTGATTTTTGTATGCCCCTCTGATTGTATATCATGCTGATGACGATGCCTGCAACCTCGGGGAATTGGGCCTCCATGAAACCTGCGTCGAGCTTCCGCTGCTGCTTTTCTTCCCTTGCTGCCTTCTTCATGCTATAGTTCATCTTTCCCCCTTTTAAGGAGAAGGCCTCCTCCACCGGGAAGAGGCCCTCTTCGCGTTAACTACAATTTAACGACGTTTATCGCCTTGGGGCCTTTCGGGCCTTTTTCGGTATCAAAGCTTACATTGTCACCCTCAGCAAGGCTTTTGAAGCCATTACCCTGGATGGAAGTATGATGGACAAAAGCTTCAGTTCCATCATTATTCGTGATGAATCCAAACCCTTTGCTATCGTCAAACCATTTTACAGTTCCTTGTTCCATTTCTTTTACCTCCTTATTTTTAGACTCAAATCTCAGAAGGTTTCAACAAAAAAGGCCACAAAGTCAAAAGTCTTCGTGGCCTCATAAACGGCAAAAACTTCCAAAATCCTATTTATAGTATAGCATGCCCACAACTAATCATTCAATAAAAAGAATCCTTTCGCTAGTGTGTCATGGATGTGGGACCCGCCAGGACGTCATTTAGTGAGTAGTGAGATAGTGAGTAGTGAGATAGTAAGTAGTGAGTAGAAAAAATATAAAGTACAAGCCAACAGTACCAACAGTAGGTGCTTTAAGCACCAACAGTAGGTGCTCCAAGCAGGTGCTCGTAAGCACCGGAATCCCCATGAGCTGGGGCTCACAAAGGGGCATGAAAATCACCCTCCCCTTAATCCCCTCCCATCAAGGGAGGGGAAACTATAGTTTAGTTCCCTCTCCCTTGGTGGGAGAGGGGTGGGGTGAGGGGGTATTTTCGAGACAATGCCAAAATTACAAACCCACAAATCTGACGCAGGCCCGCATTTAATCATAAAGCTGTAAATGTGATAGAATATCAGTACTTAGAGAAAAACTGTCGGGGTCATTACCGATTCACGTCCGATCAAGGGGCTTGGAGTTACTCGGTCGCCTTTTCCCATCCCTGGCCAAAATCAGCAAAAGGCCGCAGCTCTTCAATCTCGAAGGTGACAGCTGCATGCATCATCTTTGCCGCCGCCTCCCCAGCTTTTTCAGCTATTTGCTTTTTGAGCGTATCGAGTTTCTGCCCTGAAGTCTGGCACTCGGTCATCTTCAAATAAACCCTGACACCTTTCCATTCCGGGGCAGAGTTTCCCGGCTCCATAATTGCAAAAACAGCGTAGGGATTTTCCTGCAGGTTGGCAAAAGTTCGGTTCTTTCCGCACCCCATAAACATGGTTTTTTCATCAATCATCCGGGCCGACCCGAAGTAGGCGACGTCAACTTTTCCCTCTTTGTTGGCAGTGCTCAGCGTTCCCAGCCTCGGCATCTTGTTGAAATACTCCTGTAATTTTGCAGACATAATACCCTCCTTTGGGAATGGAATGTCTAATAGTTACTCTATTTTACCAGCTTTTGGATGTGATGGCTAGCTGACCTGCGGATAAGATTAGTAAGTAGTAAGTAGTGAATAGAAAAAATATAAAGGCAGCCATTCACTACTTACTACTTACTACTCACTACTCACTACTGGGGCCTCGCCTGGACGAGATAGACCTCATCTCGCGAAATCACCCCCTCGATGTCTTGCGGTCCTCCAAACGCTTTTTCCACAAAATGCCCGATTGCACCCAGACGTCTGCCTATGAGATTTCTGAAAGACCTGTCGGTTGACAGTTTGACGTCTGAGTAGCTGATAGTTTTCATGGTAACATTGGATGGCGAGCCGGGCAAAAGCTCATGACTGAAACTTGCAAAGGACAGCATATATGTTTCCGCCGTTTTCTTATTATATACCATCCGGTAAGGGGACCCCGGCGTTGCCGCTGAAGCCAATGTTTCGCCCATCCCTACTGCCAACTCTATATAAACTTCTTCCGGCCCGGAATCCGGATTACTGGTCGCCGGGTTCTGCGTATGAATGATAAATGCAAGTTCCGGGACGACCATTTCCTGTATGAGTACTGCCATTGCAGCGCTTTCATGACGGATACCGGCATTTTTTCTGTTCATGACAGCACGTTTATTCCACAACGATGCCCATACTCTCAGTATGGCGGGGGCAACATCGGCAGGCTTCACATTGGGGACCGAATCGTAGAGCCCGGCTCCGGCAGATTTCTCCATATCTTCGCAGTTCGAGCTTGAGCGCACCATAAGGTGTTTATCCGGGGTAAATTCTTTTATTATATCTGAAACAATTTCCGCCGGTACCTGAAGCAGGCTGATAATTTCCTTCAGCCTTTTCAAAGGTCCGGCCAGATCGTTTTGCGCAAGTCCATTCAGATCATTCACCAACGCCATGTACTCTTGCACCAATGCGGGTTCTGCATAGAGAGATATCTCCATTACTCCGAAGGGAATTGCTGCCGCATGTGCCGTTTTAAAGCCGGCGCCCTTACGCCCCGAGAGGACCTCCAGTTTAAGCGCAGAGGCCGCCTTGAAGCCCCCGTTTTCGGGCGTGACCTCTTTCAGCAGAAGCAATCTACCTGAAGATATGATCTGAACAGCAGGCATTTCGACTCTGGGCAGACTGTTGCCGGAAAAAATTCCGTAAGAAATTTCCGGGACCATTCTCAAGCCGGCTTTTTCCGCAACAGCATCCAGCTCAACCAATTGACCGATTAAACCGGCCAACTCTGAAAAAAGCTCCTTGTCTTCACAGACTGTGAAGACCACATGGTTTTGGCGCGCGCGAACAGCAAGATGAGAAAGATGGGGGATTTCGTTGGCGACTATAATACCGGCAACTACCGCCGGGATTTCCTCATCTCCTTCAGCTTTTTCCAGGAGAGCTATTACATGTTCTCCATGATCAGGTAAATTCCCGAACCCGGCTGCAGCTACCAGACGCCCGGAGGCCTTCCCGGGCGATATTATGTCCCAGGGAGGGAGATTTGCAGCTATCCTGATACTCTTGAGAAGAAGATCTGCAATTTTAGAGACCTGAAATACAAGATGGCCCCTTATATCGGCCTCAGCATAAACACGAATCGCGTGCTCAGCCACGCCGAGGGCACGGCCAAGCTTTTCAGCCTTTTCAAGGAAAGAAGATAAAATTTTATTGCTGTAATCTTCCGCCAGGCGCAAGCATCTGTCCAGTGTGGCTTTAATGCGGATTAAGTCCTCCCTGTCCCATGCCTCATTTTCTTGCGACCAGGCAGCCAGTTCCAGCTCTATGGCCCGGCACTCTTCCGGCTGTAAGCCGCTCAGTCTCAGGTTCGAGATCGCGCAAGTTAAAGCAGGCAAGGCCGTTTTCCTGTCTTTCAGGATTTCGAAATCCCGGCTGAACAGTCCTGTCAGGGTTCCCAGAATGACAAAAGAAAAATCCTCTAACCCGATATCAGCCAATTGTATCCGCTGCGCTTTTGGTCTTTCTTCGACTTTCAGCTCTTCCCGGAAATGACCCCGAAGCACTGTTAAAAGCCTTAAAGCAATCAGCATACTTTCAGGGGTATCCATTTTTTTCTTGACCGCAAGGAATTCACTTATGGAAGAGGCCGCTCCGGAATCAAGCTCTCCCGTTAATCCACCGAGCCGTTCATCCAGAGAAGCGGCATTGAAGAATTCCTTGAGTTCCTCATGGAACCTCCTGAATTCTTCCACAAAAGCCGGCGGATAACCGGCGCCGGGAGCGGTAATTCTTTTTAACAGACTTTCCGAAGTTGCAAGGTCTTCGGGACCTGCTGAACGGTGCAGTTTGTTCTGAAGAGAATTCTTGATCTCCTCCTTGAGCTCCCGCGGAATATCATTTCTGTGGGCGATGTCCCGTATCCGGGTAAGGGGTTCAGCCCTGGTGAATGAGCTGTCGAAAGAAGGCAGCCAGCGGTAAATTTTTCTAATTATAAAAAAATTCCCGGGATTTGTTATTTCAGAAAGCCTCGTGTATATCTGCAGCGCCAATTTTGCATTGTCTGATGGGCGGTGATGCCCCCCGTCTTCGCCGCAGGGCACTTCGCCTGTGCCGATAAAGTGAAGATAGATTGCAATATAAATGAGATGGTCTGTATCCGGAGCAGACACCCCGCCGGTCAAAATTTCATGTATCCAGCCCAGCCTGTTCCGCCAGCTCAGGTACCTGCTGGTAGCATCGACGATTTCGTTTGCAAAATCGTCAGAAGCAGAGGTTTTTTCATTTATTCTTGTCACTTCATCGTGTCTTAACATTTCGAGCAGCCGGGAGCGCGCTTCATTCAGCAGACTTTCAGGCTGCGGCCATTGTTCCAGGATAATGGACCCTGAAAAGTTACGTTTCTTGAGCCTCTCTATAAAATTCTTTATGCCTGCAGCGTCTTTCCCCGATGCTCCGGTGAAAACAGGAAGGTGGCTGTCATAGTCTCCGTAGTTTTCGTGCATGTGGACATGAATGATCGGCACCTCCGGGCCGAGCAGTCTGATGAATTTAATATAGTCGTTACGGGTTGCAGAACATAAGTTTGCATGACCGAGGTCGAAACACATCCCCACGCCTGCGGTATTTTCAGCATTGTGAATGCGACTGAACAATTCATTGAAATCTTCCGGCGAGGTATATACTGTATTCTCAATCGAGAGTTTGATCCCGACATCTGCAGCGCGCTTCAAGACCGGAACGATCACATCCGCAAAGGCGGCAACACCTTCGGAGGCGTGGAGGTGAAAGTTGACAAGTGAGGCCCCCACATCCTGAGCAAACTCGATGGCCTTGAAGATGCGTCCAAGAGATTCAGTTTTCAAAGGGCCAGTCTGGAGGGAAGCGTGAACGGAAAGGCTGATGTCGCGGGCAGAAGCGGTATCTCTTATGAACATGCGGGTTTCTTTTGATATGTCGCTTTCTTCCCATCCAGAGCCCGATGCATTCTTGTCCGGAAACCATTCAAAGGCGTCAAAGCCGTTTGCTACGGCATATTCGAAAGGCCGCATCACGGACGGCGCGGTGATGGCTGTCTGGTTGCCTATTCGCACCCGCGCTGATTTTCTCATGATGCAAGTATAGTCATCATTAGTCACTGAGATACCATGGAACATTCACAATTACAATACGCTGCGTGCCTTTAAGCAGAAGAAGCGCAGTCAGGATTTCGCCGCGCTGGTTGTGTAAAAAGCGCTGATACCAATGACGTGCTACCAAGGTCGGCACGACTACCGCGATCTGGCGATGCGAGTGAATCCGTTCAAGCTCAAGGACATAGTCGAGAGTGGGTGTGATAGCATAACGATAAGGTGATTTGAGCACCACCAACTCCGGGACGGGTAGCCCTGCATCTCGAACGGGCACATCCACATAATCAGCCCATTTCGCAGCTAAATTCACATCCTCTTCCTCAGAATCAATGTGTAATGCAACTACCTCGTGCGAAAGAGTTAGCGCAAAACGGACTGCCTTTTGCGATATTCTATTCCATTCCTCAATAGGTACTACTACCAGTGGCGAGCGCAAATTTACGGTAGACAGTATCTTGGATCCGGCCATTGCCCTGGCTACCTGACTATAGTGGCGCCGGACCCCCATCATCAGCATAATAAGTCCAGGAATAAGGAGCAGTGTGATCCAGGCCCCTTCGCTGAACTTTGAACCGATCACCACGATAACCGTGATAGCAGTGGCAATTGCGCCAAGTCCGTTAATCAGAATGTTGCGCCTGAAATGCAGACCTTTTCTTCGCTTCCAATGAACAACCATGCCGGCTTGCGATAGTGTAAAAGCCAGAAATGCTCCTATCGCAAAAAGCGGAATCAAGCGGTCGGTCACTCCGCCGAATATAACCAGCAGCGAACCTGACAAGAATACCAGCACGTAGATTCCGTACGAGTATACTAACCTACGTCCACGAGCAGCAAATGCGTGCGGTAAATATCCATTCTGGGCTACCGCGCGGCAAAGGCGGGGGAAATCAGCAAAGGCCGTGTTCGCCTGTAGTGCAAGCACCAAAAGTATTGAAACCATTGTGACGTAATAAAACCAGCCCCTGCCGGTGATGGCACTAACCAATTGAGACAACACACTTTGATAACCGGCCTGTCCCGGTACTGCGGCCCCGATTCCGTATGCGTTGCATAGATAGGCAATACCGGTCAGAAGCAGCATTAGGATGACGATAATAATCGTCAGCGTAAGGCGGGCAGATTGCCTCCTGGGCTCTCGAAACGCCATCACCCCGTTACTAACCGCCTCGACACCGGTCATGGCTGTGCAACCGCTTGAAAAGGCCTTCAAAAGCAGCCACAAACTAACGGCTTCCTGCGCCGGTCCGAGATTCGTGGTATTGAACACTGCAACAGGGTGACCACCGCTGAGAACCGTCTTCCAGAGGCCAAGGATGAGAGCAATAAAAAGGCATGCCACAAAAAGATAAGTCGGTATCGAGAAGACCGCGCCGGTATCCCGTAATCCGCGCATATTCACAATTGTAATTACAGCAAGTGCGGCCAGGCAGATATAAAGTGTGTAGGGTTGCCAAGCAGGTAATGCCGACACGAGCGCACCGACACCAGCGGAGATACCAACGGCTACCACCAGAACATAATCAATCATCAAGGCAGCTGCAGCGAGCAAGCCCATAAAGGTACCGAGGTTCTCGCTGGCGACCGTGTACGACCCTCCGCCCGTGGGATAAGCTTCAATTGTCTGGCGATATGAAAAGTATACAATAGCGAGCAGCACGATGATGCTGCCGCTGATCGGAATAATATAATGTACTCCTGCTAGCCCGAGAGGGATAAGGAGGGTAAGCGCCGCTTCAGGTCCATATGCAGCAGAGCCCAATGCATCCAGTCCGAATATCGGAATACCAGCTACGGCGCCGATTCTTTCTGTACGGTCTTCATCGGAAGCGATTGGCTTGCCTAACAAGAAATCAGTCAGTGACATTTGCCGGTTTGTCGTTGCGATATTTTGGTGTAAGCAGCATCCCTATTCCTCCCGTAAATCCCCCGAGAAGTTACTATACATTCAATTCACCTCAGCAAAAGTGCCTCTCGTATCCTTACAGATTACACTGAAACATCCCATTGTTTCAACTGACTTGATAATGCTGTCGGTCTGCCGGCTTAGCCACTTTGGACTGAGAGCATAGAGACTCAAACAGCCGAGCCAACACCTACTACTCCTTGATTTGATACATTGTTGTGGCACTTATTTTTGTGTTTGACATTTTATTTTTCTTGTGCTATGGTTGGGTTAGAAGATAAGACATACATGTTTCGACAGGGCAAACCGCGAGTAATCGCGGGACGCAAAGCCACGGGTCCTTTCAGGATAGCCGAGCTACCGAAAAACGTGCCTCTATATGGAAAGAGGCCGTACGGCAAAGATTCTATATGGAGGTTCAAATAATTGAATTTCCTCCACGCATCTCTTTATTTGTTCGCTCTCGGCATTATCTTTGGTCTCACGCTCGATTCGCACTCATACAACAATGCCCGATGTGAATGGGGAGATTAGATGTTAATCCAGGAAGACTATTTCAAAAACATTTTTAACACAGTTCGTGAAGGCATTCTCATACTGGATGAAAACCTTAGAGTTCTGTTGGCCAATCGCAGTTTCTTCACTATTTTCAAAGTAGATTCCGAAGAGACTATAGGCTCTCTTTTATACGATCTTGGAAACAGACAATGGAACATCCCAAGCCTTCGCGTGCTGCTTGAGGAAATTCTTCCGAAGAACACCACAGTTGATGACTTCGAAATTGAACATAATTTTGAGAGCATTGGACAGAAAACTATGCTCCTTAACGCCTATAAAATCATAGAAAAGAAAAAAGACCTGCGGATAATCCTCCTTGCCATCGAAGACATTACCGAGCGCAGGGAGATAGAAAAGGGGCTGGAAAAGACCCGTAAGGAACTGGAAGTCACTAAAATATCCGAAGATGAAGCCCGCGAGTACTCCGAGAGCATCATCAACACCGTGCGTGAACCCTTAATCGCTCTGGACCATGATTTGAGGGTAGTCACCGCCAGCCGCTCCTTCTACGGAGTCTTTAAGGTGACCCCCGAAGAGACCGTGGGACAGCTTATCTATGACCTGGGCAACAAACAGTGGAATATCCCCCAGCTGCGGGAACTGCTGGAAACCATCCTTCCCCAAAAGACAACCTTTGATAACTATGAGGTTGAACACGAGTTTTCCACCATTGGCAGGCGCATAATGCTTTTGAATGCCCGGCAAATTAAAAGAGTGTCGGGCAAGGAACGAATAATCCTCCTTGCCATCGAAGACATTACCGAGCGCAAGCGAATGGAAACCTTATTAGAGGAGTCTGAAGAGCGCTACAGACGTATTTTTGAGACCGCAACCGACGGGATAGTGCTTCTCGAAAAACATGAAGGGACTATAACCCACGCTAATCCGGCCGCCGAGAAAATGCTGGGCTATCCCATAAAGGAGTGCCTAGGGAAAAAGCTGCAGGATATCGGGGTATCGATAGATATGAGTGATTTCCCGACGATAATGCGAGCTTTGAATAAGAGCGGTATTATTAATTACGATGATGTTCCGATAGAAACCAAGTCCGGGCAATATATTTACACGGATATATATATGGTCGACAGGGCAAGGCTGGCACAATGTAATATTCGCGAAATCACTGAACGCAAAAAACTCGAAGAGCAGCTGCGCCAGTCCCAGAAAATGGAGGCAATCGGACAGCTTGCCGGCGGCGTGGCCCATGATTTCAACAACATCCTTACGGGCATAATCGGTTTTGGAAATCTTGCCTTAATGAAAATGGCAAAAGATGACCCTCAGCGGATGAATATCGAGCATATGCTTGAGGGCTCGGAAAGAGCAGCCTATCTTACAAAGGACCTGCTTCTTTTTAGCAGGAAACGGATCAGCGATAGAAAGCTCGTGGACCTTAACGAGATCATTAAAAAGATGAATACGTTCCTGAAGAGGATAATAGGGGAGGACATCTCATGTAAAACCATATTACATCCAGGAGCGATACCGGTCATGGCTGATGCACACCAGCTTGAGCAGGTCATGATGAACCTTGCAACAAATGCAAGCGATGCCATGCCGCAGGGCGGTGTCTTCAGTGTGACAACCGAACAAATCAGGTTTGACAAGGAATTCATAACAACACATGGATACGGTCAGCCGGGCATGTACGCAATGTTAACCGTTTCAGACACAGGCAAAGGTATGGATGAAGAGACCCGGCAGAGGATATTCGAGCCCTTCTTTACCACAAAGGTAATGGGAAAAGGGACCGGACTTGGGATGGCGGTGGTCTATGGCATTGTCAAAGGACATGATGGATACGTTAATGTCTACAGCGAGCCTGAGTTTGGCACGACCTTGAAAATATACCTGCCGCTGACATCCATGCAGCCGGAAGTGACACAGGAGTCGATGCAGCCTGTCGCGTTGAGTAAGGGCGAGACAATACTAATAGCCGAAGATGAACCGGCGGTAAGGAAAGTCCTCAGATTAAGTCTTGAAGAATACGGCTATAGAGTAATAGAGGCTGAGAATGGAGAGGATGCGGTAAAACAATACAAGGACAATATGGGCAAGGTGTCCCTTGTCCTCCTTGATGTGATAATGCCAGTAAAAAATGGCGGGGTGGCATATGATGAGATAAAGAGTCTCAAGCCCGATACAAAGGTAATATTCATGAGCGGATACACCGACGATATTATTACGACAAAGGGCATGCTTGCAGCAGGAGCTGAGTTTATTTCAAAGCCGATAACACCTTATAGTCTCATGAAAAAAGTCAGGGAAGTGCTGGATAGATAAAAGTGCAGCTAATTATCCAGCCGCCATCGGACTTGTCACTCTTTTCGGATAGCAGTCCCGGTGAGACTGCCGGTTAGATGACATAATTGTTACTGCAACTCAATCCCCTATGCTGCTCATCGTGCTATCGGCGGGGTCAGCGGGCAGCTCTCGCATATAGGCTTGGGCTTGCAGTAGTCTTTTCCGACCATGACAAGAAGGGCATGGTATTCATTGAAGAGCCTGACATCCTTCGCCAGTAACTCGTGAAACATCTGCTGGTATTCATCATATGAGGCTCCATGGGCCAATATGCCGTGCCTGGACATTACCCGTTTTGTATAGGCATCGATAACGAACACTGGTTTGTCAAGGGCGTAGAGGAGAATTGAATCAGCTGTTTCAGGCCCGATGCCGTGCACCTTCAGGAGTTCCTGCCGGAGTGAGGCCGTGTCGCCTTTTCCCATCTTTTTCATGCTGCCGCTGTAAGCCGTCAATATAAATGAGAGGAATGCCTTGAGCCTTCCGGCCTTTATATTGAAGTACCCTGACGGCCGTATAAGCAAGGCAAGCTCTCCTGCAGGCACCCTGTACAGCGCACTGGCGCTAAGCACGCGTGCAGCTTTAAGATTTGCGATTGCCTTTTCAACATTGGACCAATTGGTATTCTGGGTCAGTATTGCTCCTACTGCAACTTCAAACGGGCTACCTCCCGGCCACCAATGCTGGGGGCCGTAAAAAGAGTAAAGTTTATTATAGATTTCCAGAAGAGCCTTTTTCTTAGTTTGAAGAAACTTTCCCATAATCCCGGTGTGAGGGTTGGAAGATTAGAGGGTTAGAGGGTTGGCCTCATAGCTTGTAGCCTTCTAACCCTCTAATCTTCCAATCATCTAACCCTCTTTTTGACCTTCTTTTCTCTTATCAGACTTTTTTTGTCATTTTGTACACAAAAGCGAGCACTTCGGCGACTGCCTTGTACAGATCAGGGGGAATCTCCTCGTAGAGGTCAAGTGCGGAAAGCACCTCTACCAACTGCGGATCGTCCCTTAAAGGGATATTATGCTCTTTTGCGATAGAAAGTATTTTTTCAGCAATGGTACCCGTTCCCTTTGCAACAATTCTCGGCGCGGTATCTTTTTCAGGCATGTACCGCAACGCTGCCGCTTTCTTGCGTTTCTCAGGCATGACGAACTCGCAAAAAGTCAGGAATTAGACGGTTTCGTAAAAAGTTCATAGGCAAGGCGCGCAAATACTGAGGAATGAGGCGTACTTTCTGTACGCCGCACGGGGTCCCCAAAAGCCAAAGTCTTTTGGGGTGCGAGTGACGGAGTGTGCAGTGCAACGCCCGGGGTCCCCGGCAAGTCCCAGACTTGCTGGGGTGGAACGCAGCATATGGACTTTTTACGAGACCGTCAATCATGCCTTGACGCTTATTATCCTGTCGGAAGAGCCGAGCTTATCGAGCTTTTCCATAGTAGTGTCGGTTTTGTCGAGCATATGGGCTGCCTTGAGGCTCAGACCTTGCTCTACGAATGAAGATTTAAGCTCGTCCAGATTAGCGCTTATCAGAGAATGGGATTCCGGCCTGGCAGCCTTGAAAGAGACAAAAAAATCACTGTTATTCTTTAGGACCAGTATCGAAAGAGACCCGAAACCGGCGAGATCGAGATTTATTCGGCAGGAGGATGATCTGCCCCCTGTCGCGCCTTCCCTCCCTCGCTTGAATGCCACATCGCCGTCCTTCAATTCTTTCCAGGTGACAGGCAAAAAGGTATAGAATGAGTCCGTAGTTTTGGAAAGCGCCTGGAATGTTTCGACATCCTTCAGGAGGCCTTCAATCTTACCTTGCAAATTTTTTAAAGCAGCAGCATCCTGGACTGTTTCTTTTACAGCAGTGGGAGCTTTTGAATCTTGTGCAGCCGGGTTGCTTTCAAGCGAAGCGGAAAGGCGCTGTTTCAACACCAGAAGCACCGATTTCAGGTCATTCGTGAGAGCAGGAACGTGAGACGTCTGCGTCTGACCGGACTTCGCATCTTTTGAAGCGTCTGTGTCTGATTGCATTGTTATCAATTCTTTACCGGAAGGCGCCGAGGCCCGCTGCAGATCCGGACTCGCTCCCTGCTGCAGACTCGGACTCGTGCCCTGCTGCAGACTCGGACTCGTGTCCTGCTGCAAACTCGGATTCATGCCCTGCTGGAAACTCGGATCCATGCCCTGCTGGAAACTCGGATCCATGCCCTGCTGCAAATCCGGACTCGTGACAGCCCCGGCTGTTTCGGTTTCCGTCTCAGCATTGAGCAGCATTGAAAAAGCTGTTGATTTGAGCTTTGCTTCCAAAGCAACTCCACTATTCAGAAGAGCATTTTTAAGCGGTCCGGAAAGGAGTCTTTCCATATTGAGCATTATATCGGACTTGAAATTCCCTGGAGCAGGAGAGTTCTCCAGTGTGTCGGAAAGCTGACTCAGCACTGTCTCAAGGCGGGATTGAATGCTCTGACCAGTTGATCTCAGACTTGACTGCAGGAGGTCCTGCAGTTGGGTTTTAATATCTTTTGGCAATGCATTAATATCGGACGGAAGTGCTTTCAAGAGGCTTTCAATTTTATCGAGTGGAAAAGTATCTGCGACACCCCTCTCGGCCTGGGCGCCTCCACCTGGGGTAAGAGTCGAGGCAATGCTTTGGTTTTCGGAAGGGGATGTCCCGCCCTGCTTTAAAAGACTATCCGACAACTCCTGGATGAGCCCTGCAAGAGTCTTCCCCTCAGCTGTAGTCATGAAATTTTTGAGAGCAGACTCGTCCCCTGAATTGTCCTCATATCCAATAAACTGCAGCTTGAGTTCATTAGCAGAAGACGAGGAACCGGAGACTTTAAAGAAAGCTGTCTCTCCCTGTTGCAGAGGCACTTGAGTTTTGGCCGAAATGAGTTCGCCTTTTATCTTGAGCACCGCATTTCCTGACGACAGGATATTTACAACTTCTGCTTTTATTGTTTCCCCTGCCGCAAGCAGTACAGACTTGCCCAGGGCCTTATCAATTGTAAGGTTCCCGCCGACGAGACTTGTAATCTTGAAATTAATCATAGTCCGGTCTATTATTATATCACTAATAGAAAAAGCCGTGAAACGTGAATAGTGAATAGTGAAAACAAAACAAAAAAACAAAAAATAGAACGTCTATTCCTTTATGTTTTAACGTTTCACGTCTCACGGCTTTTATGTCTTCACTTTTCACTATTCACGTTTCACGGCTTTAAAAGAGGAGGCTTATATGCTTGATACACGCTTTGTAAGAGAGAACATCGAAACATTAAAAGTGGCTTTGGGAAAAAGGGCTTACGATATTGACCTTTCAGGTTTCCTCCACCTGGAAGAGGAAAGGCTCGGATTGTTGAGGGAATCAGAAGAACTTAGAAACAAGAGGAACATTGTATCAGAAGAGATTGGAAGACTAAAGAGACAAAAGCAGGATGCGGACAGCCTTGTTTTGGAGATGAAAGGCGTCTCTGAACGAATCAAGGAAATCGACGAGGTCCTTAAAGGCATTGAGGAGAAAACAGGGATGTTTCTGCTTAATATCCCCAATATCCCCCATGATTCCGTTCCTGTGGGTGTGGACGAGACCGGAAATGTGGAGATTAGAAAATGGGGAGAGCCAAGGGAGTTTAGTTTTGTGCCGCTGAATCACTGGGACATTGCCGAGACTCTCGGCATCATCGATTTTGAGCGGGGCGCCAAGATTGCCGGAGCAAGGTTTTCATTAATGAGGGGGGCAGGCGCCCGTCTTGAAAGGGCACTGATGAATTTTATGCTTCATTTAAATACTGAGAAGGGCTACGAGGAGATATTCCCGCCGATTCTTGTAAACAGGGAAAGCATGACCGGGACCGGACAATTACCGAAGTTTGAGGCAGAACTGTTCAAGATAGTTGACCCGGAGTTTTACCTCATACCTACCGCGGAAGTACCGGTGACCAATATACACAGGGATGAAATTTTGAGGGAAGACCAGCTCCCCATTTATTATACCGCCTATACTCCCTGCTTCAGGCGCGAAGCCGGCTCATATGGAAAAGATGTGCGCGGACTCATACGGCAGCACCAGTTTAATAAAGTAGAACTGGTGAAATTCGTAAAGCCTGAAAACTCCTATGACGAACTTGAAAAGCTGACAGCTAACGCGGAGGACATATTACAGAAACTGGGTCTCCCATACCGTGTTATTGTCCTTTGTACGGGAGACATGGGATTCTCATCTGCCAAGACCTACGACATAGAGGTCTGGCTGCCCGGCCAGAACAGGTACCGCGAGATATCTTCCTGCTCAAATTTTGGAGATTTTCAGGCTCGAAGGGCAAACATCCGGTTTAAAAGAGAAGCTAAAAAGGGAACAGAATTTGTCCATACGCTAAACGGCTCCAGCCTGGCAATAGGCCGGACGGTAGTTGCCATCCTCGAAAATTATCAACAGAAAGACGGCACGGTGGAAGTGCCCGAAGCACTGAGGCATTACATGGGGATGGATGTTATAAAATGAAGGGGCGCTGTCACGGGTCATTTTGGGAGAGAAGCGTATCTATGGTCCTATAACACGCTGACCTTGCTTATCAGGGCGCTCAATTCTCTTTTGTCCGGATCATTTTGTTCAGGCTTATGGATATAGTTGAAATTTAATCGTACGTTCAATTTTTTTGGGGTTGATTCAATGTAGTGGCGGCAAGAGCAGCCAGGACACAGTGCCTCGGCTAAATCTCGCTAGGCATCCCGCCTAGCTCGAAGGCGACGCCAGCCTGTTCAGCCATCCATGGCGGTCGCGGTAGGAATGCCGACGCCCGCTACGGCGCCATGTCCCGTCTGCTCTTGCCTCAAATTGCAGGTTAGTTGTAATCACTTCTTTGCTTTTGCCGATGCTAGTTTAATAAACTTATCCTGAAGTTTGCTTATCTGCCTTTTAAATTTTGCCGGATTTAAACTTGCAAATTCTTTTCCTGGGCCACTTCTTGATCTCTTTCGATAGTCGTAATTTCGCAAGGTATTGGGTTATACTTACAATTATGCTGAGAGTAGCTGTAATTGACGGACAGGGCGGAGGTATCGGAAGCCTCATAATCAAGCGATTAAAAGAAGAACTGGGAGACAGAATTGAAATTATCGCACTCGGCACCAACTCCACCGCCACCACGGCAATGATTAAGGCCCGGGCCAATAAGGGCGCTACAGGAGAAAATGCGATACGCTGGAATACCGGCAGGGTTGATATTATCACCGGACCGCTCAGCATAATGCTGGCAAATGGCATGATGGGGGAGCTTACCGCTAAAATGGCTGAGTCAATAGCGGCTTCTCCCTCCAAAAAAATCCTGCTCCCTATGAACCAGGAAGATATAGAAGTGCTCGGCATAACAAAAGAGCCTCTTCCTCATTTAATAGAAAAACTCGTTGAACGTATAAAAGAACTCTATGCTGAATGTTAAATGGTGAATGTTGAATTAAGGAAAAATCATTTTTTATATTTGAATTCCACAATTCAAAATTCAACATTCAAAATTCAACAATTTTTAAGGAGGTAGCCCATGTGTGAGGCAAACGCGTATATTTATAAAGACGGACAAGAAAGTCTTTACCTGGAAAACGTGGATATACTGGTCCCTGAGGGCACCACTGTTTTCCTCAGGAACCTTTTCGGTGAGCAGAAAACCTTTGAAGGACATGTAAAAGAAATATCACTGCTCAGGCATAAGATACTGCTTGAAGAAAAGAAATGACATCAAAATTGGCAAAGGCAAATGACAAAAGGCGAACTGGTGGAGAATAAGACAAAAATGACAATTTGCAGCTTATTTTATTTATATGGTTTAACTGCAGCCTTTAGCCGAACGCATTTGGCCTCGTTATAATTATGATCAGAAAATCGCTGTTGCTGAAAATTTTTGATGCCGCGGATATGCAGCGGTGGAACGATAAAATACGCCCTGTCGAGCTCAGGGAACTCGACAAACAGGCGCATAAGATGATTATTGCATATCTTATCGGCAAATTTGAGGAGGGACATCCCGGTTTTGACTGGATAGAGATTATAGAAGGCGGCATTTTTGAGTTCCTGCAGCGGCTCATTGTTACTGACCTGAAGCCTCAAATCTTTTATAAAATAAAGGAAGATGCAGATAAATATAGACAGCTGAATAATTGGGTTTATGAAAAGCTGGAAGCTCTTATATCGCCTTTGGGTGAGGATTTCTGCAGGAAATTTAAAAATTATTTTTCAGATGGAACCGATACCTTGAACAAGAGAATCCTCAGCGCTGCCCATTTTTATGCGACAAAATGGGAATTTGACATTATAGAGCGCGCCAACCCCGACGGCTATGAGATTGCTGATATAAAGCGCGAACTGCAAGTCCGGCAGGAGAAATATTATGACCTGAAGGGTATACAGCATCTGGCATTATATTCAAACTTGAAAAACTTCATCGATCTCTGCGGGCAGCTCCGGTTTCAGTTGAGGTGGAGCCACATCCATAGAGTCCCCAAGACATCGGTCCTCGGGCACATGCTTATTGTAGCGGTATTGTCCTACCTGTTCTCACTGCAAATAAGCGCATGCAATAAACGGTGCATAAATAACTATTTTACCGGCCTCTTTCATGATCTTCCCGAAGTCCTGACACGGGACATTATTTCTCCTGTAAAGTCGTCCTTTGAGGGGTTTGAAGATCTGATCAAAAAGTATGAGAAGGAGCAAATGGAGAAAGAGGTATATGAGCTGATACCTGAAGGCTGGCATTCTGAAATGCGGATGTTTACTGAGAGCGAATTTACCAGTATCATAAGCCTGAACAATACGATAAAAAACAAAACATCCGATGAAATCACCAGGAAGTTTAACAAAGATGAATATAGTCCCAGAGATGGCGAGATCGTTAAGGCAACCGACCACCTTGCTGCTTTTATAGAGGCATACCTTGGCAGGGAAAATGGCAATAAATCTAATGAGCTTGCCGAATCAAAGAGCTTCCTTAAAGACAAGTACAAACACTCCGTGATAGCCGGAGTAAAATTTGGCGAGATTTATGCAGACTTTGAATAAAGACAGGCAATAGGCGATAGGCAATGGGCTATGGGTAAAGTTCACGCGCATCAGGTGAAGAGCAGAAAAAACAGAACGAGATTTTTTTTCTTTTCCTATTGCCCATCGCCTATCGCCTATCGCCTGTCTTAAGTATGACTTCATGGAGACTTATAGAATCCGGCCTTTGCGCTGCAGCTTATAATATGGCCCTTGATGAAGTCATTGCTGCCGCGGTCAGGAACGGAGAATCTCCTCCAACGCTGAGGCTTTATGGCTGGTGTCAGCCTTCGGTCAGCCTCGGGGCATTTCAAAAAATAACAGATATTGATACGAGCTATTGTGCTGCTCATGACCTCCACGTTGTTAGAAGGCCGACCGGTGGCAGGGGCATCCTCCACGGCGAGGAGCTTACCTACAGTTTCTCGGCAAGAAACGAGAATTTATTTTCTGAGGGACTTCTCGATACCTACAGAAAAATCAGCACTGCATTTTCGCTCGGACTGCAGCGGCTGGGACTCTCCGTTAAAATGAAAACCAGGCGCGAGAGGGGAAACAATCTTGAGAAAAGCCCGCTCTGTTTTCAGTCCACATCTTATGGGGAACTCACCGTCAACAGCAAAAAACTGATAGGCTCGGCCCAGAAACGATGGGGGGACGGGTTCTTACAACAGGGTTCGATACCATACACTATAGATCATACAACCCTTGCCGCAGTTTTCCCCACATTCCGACAGCACGTACCCCCCGGTTTTACCATGGCATGTTTAAATGATCTTGTCCCTGATTTCAGTCCGCAAGTCTTCAAGGTGTATATAAAGGAATCTTTTGAGATCCTGTTCGGCGTCAGCTTGCTTGAGTACCTTCCGAATGATCAGGAGGTGGCGCAGGCGCATCTTCTGTGTGCTGAGAAATATCGGCAACCCCTGTGGACGACTGGGAAGCTGCATACGGAGCACCCGTGTAATAATGGAATACGGAGGCCAGCATAACAAGACTTAAATACCCCTGGAACATATACGTGAACAACTGGTAGGGCAGCGAAATCAGCGGTCCGATGACGGGAACAAAGGTCAGGGGAGCTCCTATCAGGATCACGATAAATCCCATTCCCATATATCCCAGCAGTACAACAGTGTAAAAACCTATAGCAGCCGGCTTTGAATAAAGATACCTTAGCGTCTCTTTTATAGCTGTTACTGGCCTGGATTGGTCAAAGACAAGGTGAGCGACCCCGTAGGTTGCTGCCGCGAGCGTCATCAGAATCAGGGCAATCCCTGCTGACGTTAGGACCAGAGAGCAGAAAAAACTGATAAAGAGACCGAAAGTTGCTTCGTAGCTCTTGGCAATATCGATGATTGTTGAGGCTGCCCCGACTAAAATGCCGAGGAAAAAGGCAATAAAAAGGAACATGATGGCTATTATGGTTGAAAACATGGCCAAAGGCAGAAAGAGACGTTTTCCCTCGGAGAAAAAAGTTTTCAGACTGAATCTCGTGATCTCGTTATGGATTGATTTAGTAAGAACCCCGATTGTTCCACCCAGAGCAAAGACCCACGCGACAAGGATGACCGACAGATAAATAAGAAGACTGAAAAGTATGATCAGCGCCATAGCAAAGTATTTGTTCAGCAGTTCTGCAGATCCCCGGAACACGCTTATCAGATCTTTAAGTCGCAGTATTTCCGTCAGATCAAGCCCGAACATGATGAAGGCGATGGCTATGGGCAACCCTACAATAATAAAAAAGCTCAAACCGCTTAGTACAAATGCTATAAACTGCACAAAAAGCAACTGCCAGTTTTTATTGACTGTATTTATGCCCGCTCTAATGGCGGCTATCTGAGTCACTTTGTTTTTTCCGCCGACAACCCGACAATTGAGATGCCGGATTCTTCCGCCTCCTTAATTAATTTATCTCTATGTATAATTATACTTTTTTCGGCTTCTATAGCAAGGACGCGCGCCCTGACGTCAATCATTGCTTTAAGAGTGGCGGGACCGATGACCGGCACATCGAGTCTCATGTCCTGCTGTGGCTTGCTCACTTTTACCACGACTGCTCCACCGCCAGCCCATTTGCCGCCTCTGAGTATGGCCTCGTCGGTACCCTCGATGGCCTCCACCGCCATCACTGCTTGTCCTTTTACGACAACGGTTTGTCCAATGTCCATCTCACCAATTGTCTTTGCAATTTTCCATCCGAACTTGATATCAGCCCATTCCTCTTGCGAAGGGGTCTCCTTGGTCAGCACCCCTGCCGGCGTCGGAAGGTGGGGGCTGAAGGCTGCTGTGTTTATGATGGTAATTCCATCTTTTGCCAGTTCATTGGCGAGCGCGTTCAAGATTGAATCGTCGCTCTTATCTTTAAGAGAAAATAGAAGCTTGATCGCCCTCATATCAGGTGTGACTTTCGACTTATAAAGGAGTGACTTGTGGACTTTCCCAGCCATAATGGCTTCTCTGACCCCGGAACCTTTTAATGCATCTATAATGGCGCCCAATTTGCCGACATTAATCCATCGTATCTCATCAGAGAGGTCATTGAGCACTGAAGAGGCCAGATTCTCCAGCGCTATGGTAATAACTTTGTAGCCGCGTTCTTTTGCATCTCTTGCTATAATCTCAGGGAGGTCACCGGCCCCTGCAATAATACCTATCTGCATATGCCTCTTTTATTTTTTTCCACAAACTCCACAAGCCTCTCGACCTCTTCTATCCCTGCAAGGTCTGACTTGATCCTTTTCAGAGCGTCCTTGAGGGTCCGTTTCTCTCTGAAGAGTATTTTATATGCCTTCTTAAGACCATTAATTGAGTCGTCTGAAAACCCGTGCCTTTTTAAGCCTATCACATTTAGCCCATAGAGTTTTGCACGGGCCCCTGAAGCCATAGTATAGGGGGGGATATCCTGTCCTATGCCGCTGAATCCTCCAACCATCGAATATGCGCCTATGCGGGTGAACTGGTGTACGGCTACAACCCCCCCTATAAAAGCAAAGTCCTCTACAACTACGTGTCCTGCCAGGGTAGCGGCATTAGCCATCGCAATCGAAGAGCCGATTTTGCAGTCATGCGCAACATGGACATAGGCCATAAGGAAGTTCGCATCTCCAATCTCGGTCACACCGTCGCCGCTGACCGAAGCTCGATGTATTGATGCGTATTCTCTAATAATGTTTCGCTTGCCGATCTTAACACCGGTCTTTTCGTTCTTGTATTTAAGGTCCTGAGGCGGCAGGCCGATCGTGGCAAAAGGGTAAATAGTGCAGTGCTCGCCGATTTCGGTGTTTCCTTCGATTATCACATTCGAAATAAGCTTTGAACCCTTTTTGATAGTTACTCCTTCACCTATTAGACAAAAGGGACCGATGAAAACATTATCGGCAATCTCGGCTTTCGGGCTTACAATTGCTGTTTTATGAATTTCTCGTGGCATCCATCCTCCTAGAGGTCTTTATCAGAAACCATCGCGGTAAACTCGGCCTCTGACGTCAACTTGTCTCCGACAAACGCATTACCTGAAAATTTCCAGACATTGCCTCTTCTGTGCGTGACATTGACTTCAAGCCTGAGCTGGTCGCCCGGCATAACAATCTTTCTGAACTTGACCTTGTCTATGCTCATAAAATATACCGTTTTCCCCTGAACTCCTGATTTGAAGGCAAGTATTCCGGCTACCTGCGCCAATGCCTCAACAATGAGCACGCCGGGCATTACGGGATTGCCGGGGAAATGCCCCTGAAAAAAAGGCTCGTTCACAGAAACATTTTTTATCCCTACTGCCTTGACGTCAGTCTCCAGCTCTATCACCTTGTCAACCATCAAAAAAGGATAGCGATGCGGCAGAATGGCCAAGATTTCCTTAATGTCTATCATTTCTCCTCCACTAAAGACCGTGAAACGTGAATCGTGAGACGTGAACCGTAAAAACAACATACGATTTTTATATTTTTTTACGATTCACGTTTCACGTTTCACGGTCTTTTATCTGTTTTTCAAGCGCTTCGATTCGTTTCTTCAATTCGGGCAACCTGGCAAAAAGCGCTGTTGCTTTAAGCCAGTCCCTGTGGGGAATCATGGGCGCCCCTCCGTAAACTCCGCGTTTGACCTCTCCCATGACACCGGACTTGGCAGCTACCATTGTTCCGGCTTCAATATCTGCGTGGTCTGCAACCCCCGTCTGTCCCCCCAGTACAACTCCGTCTCCTATACTGGAACTGCCCCCTATTCCGACCTGGGCCACCAATATAACATTACTGCCCACCCGTACGTTGTGGCCGATCTGTACAAGGTTGTCGATCTTGGTACCTTTTCCTATAACGGTAGTGCCGGTTGTGGCCCTGTCAATTGCGACTCCGGCGCCTATTTCCACGTCATCTTCTATCCGGACGTTGCCAACCTGGGGTATCTTGTTATGTCTTCCTTCCTCAAAAACATACCCGAACCCGTCAGCGCCTATCACGGAATTAGGATGAATAATTACCCTGTTGCCGATAACGGTATTTTCCCTGATGGTCACATTTGGGTAAATAGTACACCCTTCCCCTATACTGCACGCTTCACCTATAAATACTCCGGGAAACACTACGGACCCCTGGCCGATTCTTACCTTGCCCGAAATATAGGCGAAATCATAAATAGTAACATTCTGGGCCAGCTCAGCCTCTTCCGAAATAAACGCATTTTCGCTGGTCCCTCTGTGCTGTATGCTCCTGACGTAAAAATGTCCGAGAAGTTTAGCAAAGGCATAGAGCGGATTTTTGGTCTTCACCTGCGGCTTCTGCAGCTCCGGAATGAAGTCCTTAACCAGTACAGCCGCTGCCATGCCCTCCCCAAGTTCTGCAATGAGTTTCATGCTCGAAAGGAAAGTAATATCTCCCTTCCGGGCCTCCGGAATTCCTGCTGCCCCGGTTATTTCAGTTGCCCCATCACCTTGCACCTCGCCGCCAATCAACCCGGCAAGCTCGTCCAGTTTCATGTGGTCCTCTCTGAGCATATGAGTATATGAGTGTATGAGTGTATGAGGAAAGAGCTGATACGCATCCTCATAAACTCTTATTCCTCATAGGCCCATTGACCCTCATACTCGTTATACCCATAAACTCATTTACTCTTACTACCTTTGGACTCGTTGAATTTTTTTATTATCGTATCCGTAATATCAAGCGTTTTATCGCTATAAAGCAACGATTGGACCGGCAGAATGATGGTGTATTTCTCCGCCTGTCCTAATTTCACGACTATATCAATTATTTCTTTATATACCGACTCCGTCGATTCTCTTCTTTTTTTCTCGAACTCCTGATTAGCATCCGACACCATCCTCTGGAATTCTCTTTCCGAGCGCTCCAATTCTTCTACCTTTGACTTTTTAGCATCCTGAGACATGATCGACCCCTGTTTCTCCAGGTCGCTCTTCATCTTCTCTATCTCCTTGCCTTTTTCACTGATTGTCGATTGCCTCGAAGACATAAAATCCTTCAACACTCCTACTGCTTTTTTCCCCTCTTCGGAATCGTTTGCGGCTCTGTCAATATCAACAAAACCTATTTTCATATCAGCTGCGTTAACACGAGACAGGGCGCCGTTTAAGAGCACCGCAAATCCAACGATCATTACCAGAACAATTTTTTTCATCTAACCCTCCAGATAGTATTTTACGTACTGTAAAAAAATAACCGCGGAGAACACAGAGGAATACTTAAACAACAACTAAATAACAAACTCACTGTTGCCTACTCTCTGTGATCTCTTACTTTTCATTCAGATTCTTCCTTCTGTTGCCGTGAACCATCAGAGTTCACAGAGAAAGCAATATCCATATTTGTCTTTATTTTTTTGCTCATTATGATTCATTCTTTTCTCTGTGTACTCTGTGGTTTAGTCTATTTCCCATTGTACCTTTTAAAAAGCTGCGCCAAAAGTAAAGCCTACCTTGCTTGAGGCCTCACCGGGCTTCCTGTTTAGATTGTAGCCCCACTCGACCCTTATCGGACCCATGGGGGAAACCCATCGTATCCCGAACCCGGACGTGTAATCAAGATTAGTCCCAAACGTTTCATTTGAGCCATACGCTCTGCCAGAGTCGAAAAAAACGAGCCCTTTGAACTTATATTCAGTTGAAATAGGGAAAATATACTCTGTATTGAATATAAGCTCTGTTAATCCTCCGAACGGCTGGCTATTAACATCCTTGGGGCCGGCATCCCCATAGTTGATTCCCCGGATGGTATTAATGTCGCCGAGATAAAACCGCTGGTATAATGGCACTTCCTTGCCGAACAAACCCGTAGCATATCCTAGTCTTCCCCTCACCATGAATGTTGTTGAACCGGTAACAGGGAAATACCAGGAAGAGTCAGCAACTGCTTTTATGTAGTCATTCGACCCCCCTAATCCGGCAAATGAGAGACCGAGCGAATTACGGGAACCCCTTGACGGATCTTGATAGTTGTCCCGGGTGTCCCTGGCTATTGCAGGACTAATGGCGCTCGTTATTTTTGTCCCCTCCTGATCTGTTACGATCGTGGAGGCAGTGGAGCTGACATTATAAATATTTGCCTGTTCCAGATTGTATCCTACCGAGGCTGCCCAGTATTCCCAGAAGTTTTTGCTCAAAGACACGCTGAAGCCGGTCGCTTTGCTGTCGAAATCTCCGTATACCCGGTACGTTTTATAAATGCTGGCGCTTAAAAACAAAGGTTTGTCCATAAACCAGGGGTCCTTGTAGGATAGTTCGTAATAAGAACTTTTGCCGCCGAGTTCTCCCTTAATTTTCAGACCCCGTCCCGTGCCGTCAAGATTGATCTGGGCTATGTCAAGCATGGTAACAAAATGGTCAATGGAGCTATATCCTCCGCCAATGCTTATCGAGCCGGTCGATTTCTCTTTTACAGCAACATCAAGGTCTACTATTTTTTCTTCATGACGAGGTTTTGGCTGAATGTCGACTGTCTCGAAAAACTGCAGGTTGTTCAACCGCTCGTAGCTGCGTTTTATAGAAGAAGAATTAAAGATATCGCCCTCATCAAGTTTGATTTCCCTGCGTATTACTTTGTCTCTTGTCTTCGTGTTGCCGGATATGGAGATTTTACCGACACTGTACTTATCTCCTTCGTTAATCCTCAAGACAACCCGCACTGTTCTCTTGTCTTCATCAGGGACAAGGTCGGGGAATACTGATACAAGCGCATAACCGTTATTGGAATACTTATCGCTGATCGCCACTACATCCTTTGACAGCACCGACTTATCGAAGACCGTGCCGGGCGAGATTTTGATGAGCTTTCTCAGTTCATCTTCTTTGTACTCCTTATTGCCGGCGATTTCGACTGAAGATATTTTGAACTGATCACCCTCCGAAACCTGTATGGAGATTTTCATTCCTTTTTTATTATCTACGAGTTGCAAAACCGGCTCGGCTACGGTGACTTTAATATAACCGTTGTTATAATAAAGGTCCCTTATGCGATCGATATCTGCCTTCATCTCGTCTTTTTTGTAGTAGCCGGTGCCAAGGATAAAAGACAATATCCCCCTTACTTTAGTCTTCATGGCCGCTTTGATTTTTTTGGCAGAGATCGCTTTATTCCCTTCGATCCTGATGTCCCTGATTTTGACTAACTCGCCTTCGTCAATCTGGAAGGTCACCACAACTTCACCCTTACCTGCCTTTCTCAGAACAGGAACAACCGTTGCGAGATAGTAACCCTCATCCTCGTAGAAAGCCCTTAGTTTGACGGCATTATCGTTGATAAGGGTTATATCTGATATTGCCCCGCCGGCAAGTGTAATCTTTTCTTTAAGTCTGCTGTCATCGTATTCCTTGTTCCCCTGGAAGTCCACCTTTATTATGGTTGGTTTTTCTTCAACCACATAGATCAGCTTAAGACCGCCCTCATAGGGCTCCATATTGACCTTTACATCATCGAAGTAGCCCATTTTGAAAATAGCTTTTATGTCATCAGAGGTCTTTTCATTAGACAGCGGCGTCCCTATTTTTTGGGATATTTTTGATTTTACCGAGCCTTCTTCAATGCGTTTTACGCCCTTTACCTCTATGGCAGTGACGACAGGGAGTTCTTCCGAATAAGCTGGTCCGGAAAACAGATGAACGAAAACTATAATAAAACTTAAAATAAAACAGTTAATCGCCAGCCTCACTTTCACGCAAGTCTCTCCTGCAGCAATATTTAAAGGCTATAACGCCTTTTGCACTGTCGGTTAGTATAGCATAAAAAATAGGTCATAGGTCATAGGTCATAGGTCATAGGTTATGGGTCATAGATAAAAAAAAGGTTATTGGTTATGGGTTATGGGTCATAGGTTATAGGTCGCAGGTAAAAAGTAATAGGTTACAGGCCACAGGAGAATCATTTCTTGTTTCTTTATCCTATGACCTATGACCTATAACCTATTATTGATAATAGAAACCGTTCATAATCGAGTGATATCTTGTCCCATGTACAGTTCTTTGCATATTGTCGAGCTTTCTCCCCCATCTCTCTTTTTAACGGCACGTTTTCCAGAAGAGACCCAATTTTCCGTGCAAGGTCGTTTGGGTCGCCTGCTTTGAATGAGACTCCGAATCCGGCATCCACTGCATACCGCAACTCGGGGATATCGCTAACAATAACAGGTTTTCCGCAAGCAGCGGCCTCGAGGACAACGATGCCCCATCCCTCAAATCTCGACGGCAAAACCAGGGCCTGCGTGTTCTGCAGCAGATGGATCTTTTCGCTTTCGCCCACAAACCCGGCTAAAGCAACATTCTTGAGGCCAAGCCTTTTTATCATTTGCTTCAAGCTATCCTCATCCTTGCCCCTTCCCGCGATAAGAAGTTTTGAGTCATGACCCTTCATGGCAGACAGGAGCGTATCCAGGCCCTTGTTTTTGACATGAAGCCTGCCTACATAAAGCAGTGGGGGGACCGCTTCATCCGCATCACCAAAAGTCTGCGGTCCTTCAAAGAATTTTTCGTCAATACCTGCGGGGACTATCATCGCACCGGCGATGCCTATTTTTTTTCTTGTCTCGACAGAAAGGGCAGTTACGTGTCTAAAAGCAAGCGGATAGAATTTTTCGATCAGAAAAAACGGCAATCCGGCAACCAGCCATCTTCTGAGTATATTTAAGCCTTCACGGTGATTGATATGAAGCACAACCGGTTTTTTTGTAAGGAACGCTGAGAAAACCGGATTCCACGGGGCAAAATCCTCGATAATAATGTCGAATCCCTGTCCCTTTTTTCTTACCAGCGAAGCGGCCTCCAAAGCATAGGAAAAAGTGCTCAGCACATAATTTTTCCTGCTGCCGGTAAAAACGAACCGGAGTCCGTCTTCTGTATAGTTGGCGGCCCCGGGATAGTTGCCACTTACAATGGTTACTTCATGCCCCTGCCTGACAAGTCTTTTACATATCTCGTAGACCCTAACGGCTCCGCCGCCGCCTACCCATGGGTTGCTGCTGTGGTCGTAGATCAAATGGAGAATTTTCATATTAATTTATCAAAGTTCTTCCGCCTCCCCATTGCCCATTGCCCATTGCCTAGCGCCTATCGCCTGTCTTTATATCATGCTGCACCATGACCCTCAGGAGTTCATTAAATGTAGTTTTAGGTTCCCATCCGAGTTTTGCCTTTGCTTTGGAACAATCCCCTATCAGCACATCCACTTCTGCCGGTCTGAAGAATTGCGGATTTATTTCAACCAGAGTCTTGCCCGACGACCTGTCTACACCTTTTTCTTGAATCCCATGGCCGGTCCATTCCAGCCCGATCCCGGCCTCATTGAACGCCGCCTCTACAAACTCCCTGACGCTGTGTGTTTCACCGGTTGCAACAACATAATCGTCCGGCTCGGACTGCTGAAGCATAAGCCACATTGCCTCCACATATTCTGCAGCATAGCCCCAGTCACGCCTCGAATCAAGGTTACCGAGAGAAAGTTTTTCCTGAAGTCCCAGTTTTATTCTTGCGACCGCATGTGTAATTTTTCGCGTGACAAACTCAAGTCCCCGCAGGGGAGACTCATGATTAAAAAGGATGCCGGAGCAGGCAAACATGCCGTATGATTCCCTGTAATTAATAGTCATGCAATGGGCAAAGAGCTTTGCAGCCGCATATGGACTCCGCGGATAAAAAGGCGTGTTTTCGTTTTGAGGGGTTTCTCTAACTTTGCCGAACATCTCGCTGCTAGAGGCCTGATAAAACCGTATCTTCGGATTGACGGCGCGTATGGCCTCCAGCAATCTGAGCACTCCAAGGCCGGTGACATCAGCGGTAAAAACAGGCTGCTCAAAGGAAAGCGCGACAAAACTCTGAGCGCCCAGGTTATAAACCTCGTCGGGCCGTATGGTTTCGAGCGTCCTGTGAATATTGGTAAACTCAAGGAGCTCAAAAGGCACAAACTGTATATCGTTGTCGATGCCCAGAAACTTCATGCGGCCCATATTCAGATCAGAGGTGCGCCTGAATGCGCCGTATACCTCATAGCCTTTTTCGAGCAGCAGCTTTGACAGATATGCTCCGTCCTGACCGGTGATCCCTGTTATAAGAGCCTTCTTACCCAAAATCGCCTCCTTAACGTGTCAAATAGACCGTATATTTTATATTTTTTCCTGATGATTTTCCGTACGATCCCTCAGGTTCCCGACGTTCAAGATATTGATTTTTTTCAATGTCTGTTTTTCCAATAACCAGGATACTTGTGCAGATGCATTATCGCAAGGATGAAAATCCCATGCTGTTCGACGCTAATAAATAATGCCATACGGAAAACGTTTTATGAGACAGCGCCTGATATCTTCTTCTATGATTGGCCAGGCAGTCGGGTAGTTAATAATATTTTGAATAGCGGCATGAACTTCGATGGAAAAATCATAACCAAGACCATTGTCTGCCTCTTCATAATAATCGATAGCCTTATGGAATTCCGTTTCCGCTTCAGGATGAAATAAGAAAGTCATTTCCCGAAGCGCTCACGGATCTTGGTAAATACCTCATCTCCCGGGATTGGTTTAATGCTGCCGGACCGTAACTCCGCAAGTCGTCGTTTGGCAACCTCCGTCCATTCCTTATCAATTTCAGCCGAGGGGGGATTAAGCGTTCGAAGCAAAGAATCGATAACTATTGCTCTTTCCTCAACAGGTAAAGATTCAGCTTCTTGTATTATTTCTTTCATTCCACGCATATTTAATTTACCCCTCTCACAATCTGATTTTTTATACTACCACATTGAATTATTAACCGCAATTAGAGAGAATGTAAGGGGTATGCGTCAGATTTATGGGTTTGTTGTCTTGTCATTGTCTCAAAAATACCCCCTCACCCTCAAAACCATGAAGATGAAAAATCCTGTACATCCTGGAAAACTGCTTAGGGCGTGCCTTGACGATCTTGGCTTAAGTGTCGCGGAAGCCGCCAAGGGACTCGGCATTACGCGCCAGCAGCTTTATAACGTCGTAGCTGGGCGTAGCAGCATCACTCCGGAAATGGCAATCCGCTTTGAAAAAGCCTTCGGCAGCACAGCAGACACCTGGCTTCGGATGCAGATGAATTATGACCTTGCACAGACGCGCAAGCGGGCGACCAGTATTACTGTTCAGCGCCTGCCGAAGAAGGTTGCTTAATATGAATGCCAAGGAAAGGAAGTTATATGAGCACGAAACTGAAAAGAGTACCCAAGTTTAGGTCAGAAGCCGAAGAGATACTAAAATACAATAAACCACACATCATTTTGAATGGGGATCTCAGACTCCCTACGTCTAACCACTTGATATATTGACGACAATCAACCTAATTTGCCGAACATCCCTTATTTGCAGACTCTAAACAAATTTCTCACAAACTTCTAACTTCCTATCGGCAGCCTCTTTCCATGAAAAAAGACCTGCTTGCAACGCTTTTTTTATTATCTCTTTCTGAAGTTAAGCACCGGACAATACCTTTATGTTGCCACCTTAATTCCTTCTGTGCTATCTTTAAACCATGGAGGTGATGGTTAAATGCTACTTGAAAGAATATCCATAAACCCTGCTGTCTGTCATGGGAAACCTTGCATTAAAGGCACCCGAATCCCTGTGTTTGTCATCCTTGATTCCCTTGCAGCCGGCATGACCTATGATGAAATCAAGGTCGAGTACCCCCCCGTAACCGATGATGACATCAGGGCATGCATTTATTACGCATCGGTACTTGCCCAGGAAGAAGAAGTAGCCCTCATGCCGAGATAAAAGCCTTTGAAATTTTTGATTGATGCCAACATCCCCCGCACCACAAAACCCGTCCTCGAATCCCTTGGCCACAACGTAATTGATGTCAGGGATATCCTACCACCCGCGCCTGATGCGGATGTTGCATCACTGGCATTAGAGGGAGACAGGGTTATTCTCACCCGTGACCAGGACTTTGCCAACATACTTTTATACCCGCCCCAACAATATCCGGGAATAATAGTCCTCAAAGTCCACGCGCTGCACCCCTGTGACATAAACCGCCTTATCGCCTTATTTCTCACTGCCACTCCTGCCGAAACTATATATCATTCCCTCATAATCCTCGAGCGTGAGCGCTTCAGGGTAAAGCGGTAACCAATGCTACGAGTTGTCTCTTTTCTTCAAAAGACATTGACGCACTAAGCAAAGGTCTCAAAGACTGTTAAAGTCCTCATCGCAGACTCTTTCCATGAAAAAAAACTTGCCTGCGCAAGGCCCTTTTTTATCATCTCTTCCTGAAGAGACGCATCGGACAATACTTTGCGCATAGCGTTCTTCCATCCCGTTTCATCCATAGGCTCAAGCAGGATGCCCGCCTCACCAGCAACCTCCGGAAGGGAAGACGAATTCGATACTATGACCGGGGTGCCTGAGGCCATCGCTTCAAGAGGAGGTATTCCAAACCCTTCATATATGGATGGGAAGACAAACAGGGAAGCCCCGGCGTATAGGCTGTTCATGTTCTCGTCGGGCACAAATCCGAGGAATTTAACCTGTTTTCCTGAAAAGCCGAGGTTTTCATATTCGGAGTAAATGGCTGAATTTTTCCAGCCTGATGCGCCAGCTATGAGAAGCTGGATGCCCTCATTTTTTAATGCTACGAAAGCCCTGAGTAGAGTTCTTCATACTCTTTAACCATCCTGTCGATACTAAAAAACTGAGATCTCTTCCTGGATGCCTCGGCATAGATTTCTGCAATCGCAGGATTGTCATAGATGAATTCAATTGCATTCGTGATACTTTTGCTGTCTTTTACCGGCACTAACAGTCCATTAATTCCATCCTCGATGAGTTCAGGGATTCCATAAATATTTGTCGCGATTACAGGCGTTCCGACAGCCATGGCTTCAATAATCACGTTAGGCAAACCTTCGTAAAAAGAGGGCAGCACCAACAGGTTAGACGCCTTTATGTATTCTATGGCGTTCGGGTGATGCCCGACAACAGAGAATCTTTCATCATCTCGGGTAAGCTCGTTGACTGTGTCCCTCAACGGCCCGTCACCAATAATGAGCGCCTTGAAATTATGCCTGTTAAGACTTTTTATTGCCTGAACCAGGTGCCTTATGCCTTTCCTTTCAACCAATGCTCCCACGAAAGAGATATAAAAAATACTATCGACAAGTCCCAATTTTTTTCGCAGCTCGCCGCGGGAGGAGGTGCCGGCATGCTTAACTAAATCAAGGCCGTTGTAAATCAGGCCGGCCCTGGTGATTCCATATGAATGGAGTTGTTCTACAAGCACCTTCGAGTTTGTAGTTACGCAGTATGCCTGTTTATATGCCCAAATAAGCAAGCGTTTCTTTATTTTGCCGAAAGATACTTCAGTATTGTATAACTCCTCTATACTGGTCCGGTGAGAAGCCACGAATTTTGTTTTCAACGACGTTGTTTTCAGCGCCAGGGCGGTAACAAATGTCGAATAATCAAGCCAGCTTTGTATGATGGATGGTTTAATATCTACTATGGTCTTCCTGAGCAATTTTAGGGTATCAAGAGTTTTGCGTCTATGGGAGCGTATAAGACCGTACGTTTTGATATCGGAACTCAATTCGTTGAAGCGTTCGCCGGGCCTTTCCGTAATAAAAACATGAGACTCGAAGTTTTCCTTACTCAAGTTATTTACAAGGTTTATAAATTGCCTTTCCGCCCCCCCTTTGCCAAGATGGTCTATTACAGCCAGAACTTTTATTTTTTCCATACCTCCAACCATCTCATGAAAAAATAGAGGGCAAAGAGTTTATGCCAGGAATATACCTTTTTGCTCTTCTGAGCATCAACCAGTTTTAACAAAAAATCACGGGAAACAAATTCATTGTTAGGAAAACTCAAAAGCCTTTCGGTGAGGTGAGTTTTGAAAAGCAGGTCTCCGGGGATATCGAATCCCTGCTTTCGTTCAAGCGGAAGTTCAGGCGGCAGAAGTTTTTGCGCAAGTCTTTTTAGCAAGTATTTTTTGACACCAGTTTTGATTCTTAAATGGCCCGGGATATGCCTGAAGGCGTATTCAGCAATACGGTAATCCAAAAGAGGGCATCTGACTTCAAGGCTGTTAAACATGCTTGCCCTGTCCACTTTTACAAGGATATCATCAGGGAGCAGACTTTTTATGTCCGAATAACACATCTGACCCACAAAATCATAATTTTTGTCCATCAGGGCCTCTCTATACAACCGGGGGGCTTTCAAAGCTATCCTTCTTAGATAATCGCGGGTTAAAATCAATGCTCTCTCATCCTCTTTGAAAATTTGAGTTGGATATGAAAAGCAAGCCTTGCTTCCCCCGTATATTCCATAAAGAGTATTCTTGCCGAACATTCCATCGGGCATATACGACGCGATCAGTTTTGCAGCCGAACGGAGAGGAGGTATCGCAAACCTGCCGATCTTTTGCGCAGTCAGAGAAGATGCATAATGGATGTAGCCGCCGAATATTTCATCGCCACCGTCACCTGAAAGAGCGACGGTCACATGTTGCCTTGTGTGCTTGGACAGGAGATAGGTTGGCATCAGGGAACTGTCATATATGGGTTCGTCCATAAGTTCAGATATATGCTCAAGCTCTACGTCAAAATGCGGTGTCAGGGTGATTTCCTTGTGAGAGGTCCCAAAATGTTTGGCCACAATACGTGCCTGATCAAGCTCACTGAAGCGACTTCCCTCAAATCCGACGCTGAAGGTCTTAATCTCACCATTGTGTACCTTTCTCATTAATGCAACTATAAGGCTTGAATCAATCCCGCCGCTTAAAAAAGCGCCAAGAGGAACGTCGCTGATAAGGCGTTTCTTTACAGAATCTGACATAAGTATTTCGAGTTCTTCGAGAAGGTGTTCCTCGCCTTTTGCAGCGATGAAATCAGGCACATCCCAGTATTGCTGCTGTCGAGCTGTCCCCTTTTCACAGTCATATTCGAGGAAGTGGCCTGGAGGCAGTTTGCGTATATGTTGAACAATGCAGATGTCCCCTGGAATATATCCAAGAGAGAAATAGTAATTCACTGCTTGATTGTTAATATCTGTTGGTACTCTGCCTGTGACAAGGATTTCTTTGAGTTCGGATGAGAAAATAATACCGTTTGGGTAAGTAGTATAAAAAAGAGGCTTTTTCCCAAGCCTGTCACGGGCCAGGAAAATTTTTTGCTTAGTTGAATCGTAGATACCAAATGCGAACATGCCGTTTAAATATCTGAGACAATCAGTTCCCCACTGTTTATAGGCATACAGGAGCACTTCGGTGTCGCACAGCGAGGCAAACCGGTGTCCGCAAGAGATTAGCATTTCCCTCAACTCGGGGAAATTATAGATCTCCCCATTAAAAGTAATCCAGAGTCTTCCTTCGCTGTCGCCCATCGGCTGCTTCCCTGCTTCAGAGAGGTCTATAATCGAAAGTCTTTTGTGCGCAAGTCCGACCGTTTTCCGTTCGTTAATATATATGCCCTCAGCATCGGGTCCTCTGTAGGAAACAGGAGATGCAGCTTTTTTTAAAAAAACGTCATCGATATTTGCCCGGGGATCGCATATCCCGAATATTCCACACATACAGTTTACTTGCGTCCCTTCATAGAAACAGGATGCTCAAGAGGAGTAATATCGGAAAGTCCCGATTCCTTAAACCACTTGAAAACCTCAGCATAGGTATGTTTCCACTGGTATTTCGGGGAATACCAGTCAAAAGTATCCAACCATCGCCAGCGGGCACTCTTGTGGTATCCCAGCTGGAAAAGGGGAAATATTATTTTGCTGAAAGGCCAGGCAAAGTACAGAGGGACAGCAATAGTCGACAAATAATAGACAACTCGTTTCGGCATTTTTGTAGTGAACTTTCTGAGAAATGTACTTGGCTTGTGTAACCACTCGAAATATTTGGTGTATACCCAGATAGCTATTTCGCCATCGGGTTTGAGTAAAGGGACGAGTCTTTTAAAGGCCTGCTCCGTATCTGGAGTATGATGCAAAACCCCCACCGAAAAAATATAATCAAAGGTGTTTTCTTTGAATGGAAGATTAAATATGTCGGCCTGGATTATATGCACATTGGGTCTGCTTCCAATATTCCGATAGGCTGCGTCAACAGCATATGAAAGGTCAATGCCGACGACCTCTCCCCCCCACCGTGAGACAACCTCCGAAAACCTGCCGGAGCCGACGCCAGCATCCAACATGAGCTTATCTTTTACTTCATCCTCATGGAACCCGGTTTTTTCAACTAAAGTAGTTTCAGATTCTGTTGTGCCATTGTAAATATCAAGTTGCACCTTTGAAAATTTGTTCCACTGGAAGCTAAAGGTATCTACATAGTCATCGGACCTGATGAGTCGTGGAACAGCATTTACAATCGTGTATGCATGATCATTTCGGCAGGTCAGGGTCCCTTCCATTATTTCTGCGCCTTCCTGCTTCGCGGCCCGTAACAGAAGGGGTGATTTGCAATCAGGGCAAACGATTAAATCGAGCAATTTCGTTTTCATTATTCCTTTTCTCCGATAAAATAGTTTCCACTCGCAAAAAGTTTATTATTATATTTTTTCTTTAGGATGATATCAAAAAATTTGACCCATAAGAACACTATGCGAGCCACTATGCCCAAAGCCTCAGACAGATATTTATTATCAGAAAATGCCCTGAAAAAATCTATGAGAGCCCATGAAAGGCCTGATCCCGAGCCTTGAAGAACACCTTTTTCTATGGTGGTGAAATCCTTGAAAAGGACTTCTAATCCCTCCAGGGTAAATCGCCAGTAGTCGTGGGGATCGGGATGATATCCTTGCATGAAGGGGACTGCAATATAACAATAACCTTTTTTTTTCAGAACCCTGTGAAATTCGCGAGAGGCTTTCCAGGGATCTTCTATGTGCTCCAGGGTACCGGTGCAAATAATGCAATCGATACTGCTATCCTCGAAAGGCAATTGATGGATGTCACCTACTACCCGTGTGTTTTCCGTAACAAACTTGTCGAAAGTGATAATGTTCGGTGCGAGTGCCCTTCCACCGCTCCCTATGTCAACAATAACAGCGTCGGGCGCCAACCGCTTTATAAATGAATGAAGGTGCCGCTCATTGGGCAGAGTTAGGTTTGGCAAATAATTCCAGATACTGATTTTTTTTGCTTTGTGGCCGTAATAGGGCATAGGAATCCGTTATTTTATCATAACGCTGCAATGTTTTTTCGAATATGCACGGCTTATGATGTCTTCATATTGCAGCACGATGCTTTCGATGTCAAAGTCCCTGACGCGCCGGTATCCCCCGGAGATCAACGTCTCGCGCAGGTCGTGGTTGTCCAGCAACGAGCTGATGGCAATCTCCATTGCGTCCAGATTGCCGACAGGCACGAGAAGACCGCTTACCCCGTCCTCTATTATCTCTTCAGGGCCGAATGGACATTTCGTGGAAACCACAGGTGCTCCGCAAGCCATGGCTTCAAGAAGAACATTGGGAAATCCCTCGAAGGCTGAGGGCAGAACAAAGACGCTTGCACGACGCATATATTTATAAGGATTATCTGAAAACCCTTTAAATATTACCCGGTCTGCCAAATTTAATTTATCGACAAGATCTTTCAGGTTTGCCTGGTCCTCTCCTTTTCCCAACAATACCAAAACAAGGTCATTTGAAACTGACAATCTCTTGAAAACATTCAGTAGAAGGGGGATGTTTTTTTGCCTGTTGAATCTTCCGGCAAACAAAATAAAAGGTTTCTTAATATCTATTTCTTCTTCCTTGAGACGATCTATCAGTGAAATATTAAGCGGATTATGAATGACAGATACTTTATTAGGGCTATTCCCCAGTGACAACAGTTCAGATCTCAATCCCTCAGACACGGCTATTATATAATCAGCCCTTCTATATAAATACTTCAGCGCCATAAGTGCAACCAGCCTCTTGACGCCGGCTCCGAAAAGCAGGGCAAGGTTATCGTGTATTGCCACACGTTCACTTAAGATGATACCTGTCCTGGGGGAAAAGAAATTTGCCAAAAGATTAATGACATTGGGCTCCCACATGAAGCTAAAAACGATGTCGGGGCGAATGTCTCTCACCACTCTTTGAAGACTGCGAACCAGCGTGCCGATTTCTCTCCCTATTTTCTCGCCCTGCATGCCCAAGCTGACAGTTGGAACATCTTCGGGTAACCGATTAAGCAATTCTCCCTCCTGCCTTAGTAGTGCAAGCTGGACGCTAAATCGCTTTTTGTCGATAAACCTGAGAAGGTTGATTACAACGTGTTCAGCACCACCGCCAGAGAGAGAACTCGTAAGGAAAAGAACCTTAATTTTTTTTGTATCCAATCCCTATTAACCCGCCTTCAAAATATGCGTCCATGGCAAAACGCGAATGGAGAAAATAATTCATGACCCCGAAAAAAAGTCGCGCATATGGCGAAGTATCTTTCACTGGATAAACCTGCACCCGATCGAAGTCGCTTACCAGCATGATTTCCCGCAAGCTTGAAGGAGTAAACCCGACTTCATGGGTGAATTCGCTGTATCTGTTGGATCCGCCTAATAGCGGAGAGCCGGCGTTAGGCACCTCCAGCAATACTATTCCGGAGGGGGATAGCCTTGTATTGATAAGTTCCATGAGTTCCAGGATTTCGTCCTTGTATAAATGCTCTATAACATGAAAAGCACAGATAATGTCGAACGGCTCTCCGGTGTCACGTAAAAAAGAAAAAATATTTGATTGTACAACCTGTGTAACGCCCAACTCTAAAGCAGCGGCTATCTGCTGCGGAGACCTGTCTACCCCTATACAATTTTTATAACCATTCTCTTCCAGATATTTCAGAAAAAATCCAGGCCCACAGCCGAGTTCGGCTATTTTAAACATCGGCGATTCGGGCAGAAGGGATTTATAATTGAAATCATACAAGCGCTTCCTGCGAGGGTATTCTTTGCTGAGGTTCTGCTTGTATGTTTGGGTGTAGGTGTCAACGTACTTAGCGTAAATCTTTTCCCTATATGAATCAGGCATAGACCCTACCTCCTCAAACGGCGTTTCAATTGGACTTTTTGATATAGTTCCGCAAGCACGACCTCAAACGGGAAGGCAATGAACTTGCTTTTCAACCGGATGTATGCAAGCGCAGCCAGCAGGTAACTTATAAATCTTATGGCAAGCGGAGATCTAGGATAGACGAAAAGGAGTTTTGCGTATCTGTCTATCAAAGTGTATTTTTTGATCAGCTTTCGGCTTAACCACGGAAGTTCCATATCACCGCTCAAAATATCAAATTTCTTCCAAGAGTTATAGTCGCTCGGAAACGTAAAGCCCCGCATTTCAGCTTCCTGAAGTATGGGCGCTCCCGGATAAGGCACATATATACCGATATTGAAATTAAGCCGAAATGGGTTGGTTCGAAACATCCCTAGCATAAGATCAACAGTTTCACGCATGTCCTTCTCGGTTTCCCATGGGAAGCCAACTATGGCAGAGGCATCTATAATTAGACCCTTAAATTTAGACAAGAGTTTTGTTTTTTCGAGGATGAGGTCGGGGCTAAAGCCCTTGGATATCTTTTTGAGCGTTCCTGCAGACCCCGATTCCCACCCCATGAAAATAGCTTCCACGCCAAGAGCTTCCAACTGAGCAATAAGATCTTCGCGGATATAATCTACTCTAAGTTCTACCCATTGGCATCGTATGCCTTGCTCTTTCAGCCTACGCAGGATATCCAGGCCCCGCTGCTTATCCGTAAAGAAATTATCATCATCAAAGGTTACTGAGGTTATGCCTGTTAAATCCCTAATTTTTAGGATTTCGGCTACAACCCTTTCGACCGAATGACCACGCCACTTCCGAAAGTTGAATCTCTGGTTGTAACAGAAGCCGCAACTGTGAGGGCATCCTCTCGAAGCAATAAAACAGAAATTTCTGTCAACCCCGTTTATCCTGATATATTTTTGTATGTCTACCAGGGACCAGTCCTGTCTGAAATCGTCCATGTCCTTTGCAAAAGGACGTGGAGAAGTCAGGACAGTAGTGCCATTATGGCGGAATGCTATTCCCGAAACGGCAGAGGGTGGCTCACCGGGATCAAGCTCAAGGTGCTTCGCAAGTTCCAAGGAGGTGACTTCTCCTTCTCCAATGACCACGTAGTCAACAAATATGTACTGAAGGCACTCTTCGGGCATCAGGGAGGGATGAATCCCTCCCCATACGATCGTTACCGAAGGATCGCGCGATTTTAGTTGCGTGCTCATGTCCGCGCTTAATGCGACTTGTTTTCCAGTCATAATGGAGAATCCCACAAAGAGGATTGACGGATCTGATAGTATTGCGTCAACGGCACGTCCGATTTCCGCTTCACGTATATGGTGTACCATGACGGGATAAGAACGGGCTTTCAAATAGCCGCCCACATAGAGTATGCCCGAAGGAGGCCTTGTCATGTCCTCTACGTTATACCTAAAAGGGGCGGCGATGTTCACCAGATGAACAGTTTTTTTCTCCAAAGCCATTATATTATTATAATAAAAAATAAAGATAAAAAGGGTAAAAAGCTTCGGCTCGCCACGGTATTACGTCAATACTGACGAGACTGAGAAGAAAAAACTACATCATCTTTAAAAATATGTGGTCCAATGCAAACCTTGCAAAACAGGGCCTTCTTTTCTATGCACACTTCTGGTGGGGCACTTCCTGCCTCGGCCCGATGAGTTCTGCAAACCTCACATCGCAGAAGTTCAGGATGGGTGCACGGCTAATCGCCCTCCCGATGTACTTCGGAGTTCTGTCTTTTGCGCATAACGAAGATATGGCACGAGCTTCCCAACACACGACTCAATTTACGCCGTATCTTAATGTTTAAACGACAATCCATGATACAATTTCCGCTATAAAATAATCTGTTTGAATCCTGCGCCACAACCGTCCAGCCACATCCACGAAACAGGCGCAACCACCATCGACGGCTGAAATAGTAAATTTCCGTTAGTGAATTCCCCGCATGTTCTCCATGAGCCCTTGGGATAGTCCACCATTTCAGAAGATGCGTAACGTTTGTCCATAAGCGCCAGTTGCACGAAGGCAACACATGTATCACAACCCCATCTGGGTTGAGAACTCTGTGAATCTCCGCCTGAAACTCGTGTATATGCGATATGTGCTCAAGCGTACTGGAACTGAAGATGATATTAAAGCTGTTGTCTTCAAAGGGTATATTTTTACCGTCATATTCAGTTATAGGCCATATTCGATCCGCTCGATAATTGCTTGAAGTTAGATCGATCGCACTGACATCATAACCGTGTTTTTCAAAGGCTCGCGATTGCCATCCTGTTCCTGCGCCGATCTCAAGAATTCTACCCTTTGGTGGCAGCATATCGAGAACAATGCCAAGTTCATATATCCGAATGGCCTCCAGATGCGCCAAGGTCGGATCAGCAATCCAAAATGTTCCAACGGATCGAATTTTCTGAAGCACTTTCTTTAGAGCAATGAGTTTCATTGGGAACTCTAATAATATATTATTAAACATTTTTCAGGATAATCCAGAATTTCTATGCAATGACAATAATAAGCCAAAATACTCTTAATGGTCCAGCCTTGCAATTATTTTATTTATTCCTTTTATCTCAATCCCAAGCCGTTTAGTTATGCCCTCGATTAAGTAAATGTCCTCGCTGTCGATACTCCTGGTCGCTATCAGATAAAGCAGATATCCGCCAATGAAAAAAAAGAGGTAAAGGGGCAGCATCCAAAAATAAAGCGGGAGCATTTTAGCTATACCGTAGCATATTCCCCCTACTAATGCTGAACCGAAAATGGGTTTGATGTACTGGGGTGTAACAGGATGGATGCCTCTTTTCTTGTAGAGAATGGTGAAATTAATGCAGCTGATAGAAGAATAGGATAGCATGGTTGCGACAGCAGCCCCCGCCAATCCAAGCCCCAAACGTTTAACCAGCAGATAATTGAGGACAATGTTCAGGAATGCGCCAAAAACTGAAATATTCCTTATTTCCCGGGAAAGGCCTGTGATCATAAGAAGGGATACACTTGGACCTAATAGGGTTTGAATCATAAAACCCGAAGATAATATACGAAGCGGCATGACCGCGCCTAAAAATCTTTGACCGAATAGTGTTGAAATGACCATTTCAGGGAACAAGAAAAGGATAAAAAAGACCGGCAGCGTTGATGAAAATACCCATTTCGTGAGGATCTGATACGTTCTATTCAATTCAGTCTGTTGTTCTTTCGCGAGCATTTCTCCGGCGATTGGCATGAAGACGAATCCCGCAGCCATGAATGGAAAAGTAAGCAGGGTAGCAAGCAGCATAGCGATATTGTATATCCCAACATCACTGGAAGTCGCATATCTGCCTAAGATGAAAGTATCGGTCCATGCAAAAACTACGAGCATTACGCTCAGAAAAATAATGGAAAGAGAAAATTTCATGAGTTCAGCGTGCTGGGCCGCGCCTTTTACCGCGAGAGGGTTTAATTTAATTTTACTGTATCCATAGATGCCTACTGAAACAAGAACAGCAATAGATGAAAAGGCATATGCATAAAAAACGTTAGTAAAGGATGGCGCCAGATTAAAAGATGCAAATAAGAATAGAAGGAAGAAAAAGGGTATTCCTATGTCCATATAGTAGACTCTGGCCTGTATAAAACCATATCCCCTCAAGATCCAGACCAGGATAAGGGAAAGAACATTAAAAGGGATGTAAAGAGATAAAATCTTAAGAGGGGTTTCGATTTCAGGCTTATAGAAAAAATGACGTGACAGTATTCCCGAAAGAAGGAATAATACCGCACACGCTACAGAACCGGACAGCAGGCCTATTTGAATAGACGATTTGCTGATTGCAACGGCCGCAGTTTTTTTCCCTTCTCCAAGCAATGAGGATACATACTTTGTCGCACCTTCATGAACACCAAGGCTCGCCAGGAGGGCGCATAAATTTACGACACCTATTGCAAGGGAATAAATGCCCAGTTGTTCTGTAGTAGAATGTTTTATAATAAAAAATTTTGCGGCAAACCACAGCAGATTGCTTATGGTGGTCCCAAATAGAATCAAGGCGGTGCCTTTGGCGGCTGTTTTCAAAGAGGAATGAACAGTATCAGACATTTAAAACCACATATTTCCTTACAAGGGGCTGCCTTTTTTGCTACTCAATATTTTCTTATTATAATTAATATGTTATGGATTTGTCTTGAATGGAAATCTGCTGATAATTTTATTACATTGAAACAGGCTCCGATAGTGATACCTCGCAGTTCCCTCGTTTTAGCGATATATTTCTCGCCGGTTCCCTATGCGCAAAACGAGGATTAATAACACACTATCTTGAATATCACAAATAATTCGATAATCTCCTACACGATATTTCCAGAAATTGCCCAATTGAGGACCCTTTAAAGACTCTCCTATACTGCGGGCATTTTCGAGCATTGCTACACGCTCATCTAAGAATTTCAGTATACGTCGGGCGTCTGTCTTGTCAATCTTTTTAAGTTCCTTTGCTGCGGAGTCTTCGATTTTAATCGTCCAGGCCAAGCTTCTCCCTCACTTCATCCAGGGTATAAGTCCGGCTCTTACCTTTCATTACATTTTCGAGTCGTTTTGCCGCTAAATAGCTGTCTTCGAGGTCCTCAAGGTGCTCAATAATAGCCTCGGTTACGTAATAGGTCTTACTTCTCCCGGTCTTAGCTGATAGGCGGTCAAGCCGTTTCTCTATTTTCTCGGGCAATCTTATTGAAATAGGCATGCTGTCCTCCTTCTTGATAATGCGATACAAGTATTGTAACACAAGGCAGGATACTCGATGCCAATTCAATCCACAAGCATTTCTTGTATGACTGCTTTCACTTTATGAACTGTCGAAGCATCAATTACTCCGAGTTCTTTTATGAGGCGTATTTTATCGACCGTGCGGATCTGGTCGAGAACGATCCAGCCTTTCTTGCCTTGAAATGATACCTCGACCCTGGAAGGATAACCGTGTGATTTTGTTGTCATAGGGGCTATGATAACGGTCCCTAAGTTGTCATTCATCTCATCGGGTGAGATAACGAGACAGGGCCGTGTCTTTTGTATTTCATGTCCCATAGTAGGATCCAGGTTTATCAGATAGACATTATATTGCATCGCTACCATTCCCAGTTTTTCATTTCAAGGTCGAGGGTGTCTTCAACAAAAAGAGAATCCTCTTTCCGATTGTGCATTGACTTGAAAGCCTTATTCCATCCTTCACGCGCCTTTTTGACCGGTCGTATGACAAGTTTTGCACCTTCAACAACGAGGTCCGCCTCTTTATTTAAATGGACCTGTTCGAGAAGTATTTTAGGGATCCTGATTCCCTTAGAATTGCCTATAGATATTATATTCACTTTCACGATAACACCTCACAGATTTGATATAGTAATTATAATGTAATTACTACCGAATTGCAAATCAACGAATCGCCCCTGATTCACCATCAAACCACAGAGGACACAGAGAAACTCATGGATTTAAGAAGACATAACATCAGATATGACTTTAATCTCTGTGCACTCTCTAGCTAACGTTCAGTTTTGTCTCTTT
>Ga0181533_1000401_pt1 | contig 57076 bp, 48 predicted proteins | sample PEATcosm2014_Bin_45_FD_119772 | JGI IMG/M metagenome (GOLD analysis project Ga0181533, IMG submission 119772) | Peatland microbial communities from MTU Mesocosm Facility, Houghton, MI, USA - PEATcosm2014_Bin11_60_metaG | ecosystem: Environmental > Terrestrial > Soil > Wetlands > Peat | place... | reverse complement strand
GTCCTGGGCCGAAACGGCCAGTTCGCTCATCCGGTTCAGCGCCGTGGAGACTTGCTGCAAGTAGCCGTCCTGCGTCTGGGAGTAGGAGGTAGCGTTGGTGACGTTGCCTTCAGCCGCGGTGATGTCGCCGGATTCGGCCTGGAACTCGGTCGAAGCGGCCAGGCCGGCGGGGTCGTCAGCGGCCGTAACGATTTTCGAGCCGGACGACAGACGCTCCAGTGACGTGGCAAGTTTGGCGGACGAACTCTCCAGCATTGAGGCGCTGGTCTCGGCGGCGATGTTTGTATTAATAACCATACAGACTCCTTCCATGAGTCACCCCTGGGGGGGATTTGTTTGTTTCACGGCTTCCTTGCCGCGAGGCGGAACTTGAGGCATCCGCCGTTGTCCTTGCCGGCTTTCCAAGGCCGCCGGCCGCCTGTTCTGTCGCCAGTGTTATCGGCAGGCGGGGGAAACACTTTAGCCGGACATTGGGAAGGCTCGAGTCAGGTAGGATGCCTCCTCGTTGGTCGCGTTCTCCGCCGTCTCCATGGCGACAAATTCGTTGGTCAACTGCGTCTGATAGGCCTGGACGTTGGTTTCGATATTGCTGATCTGCGTGTTGATGTCGCTGGACTCGGTGGTCAGGGTCGTTTGTTCGCCAACCAGCGTGCCATTGGCGCCAATCGTGTTGTTGAGCAGTGAATTGAATTGCGCGGCCAGCCCGGCGCCGGAGGTGGTGAAAAGGGCCTTGACACCCGCCAGATTGTTGTTTAGGGCCGAGTCCAGGTCCGTCGTGTCGGTTGTCGAAAGGGAATCATTCTGGCCGTTGGAGGCGAAACCCAGGTCGTTGAGCGACGTCACGGCGCCGGAGGCGCCGCTCATGACCGAGGTGGCCAGGCTGCGCAAATTCGCGTTGAGGTCTTCGGTCACCTGGTCGCCCGTCAGCGGGCCCGGGGTGACTTTGCCGCTCGAATCCGTGGTGGCGGCGGTTTGGCTGTCGATCGTGGACTGCGCCTGGTTGTAGTCGGTGACGAACTTCGTGATGGCGCTGGCAATCGTGCTGGTGTCCGGCGCCACGGTCACTGTAAAGCTGCCCTTGGCCAAAGGGGTCACGCTCAGGCCGGTCACACCGGAAGTGTCCTCCGAGATCGTGTTGGTTTGGCTGGAGAGCTGGGCGCCGTTATTGATGGAATAGAGGAGGTTGTTGCCGCGTTCCAGCGTGGCGCTGGGGCCGGCCAGGCCGGTGGCAGTCAGGAAATTGCCGGTGACATCCTCGACGCTGATCCCGACATCCCCGGTGGTCTTGTCGGTAAGACTGAACTGGTTGCTCACCGGGTTGTAGGCGGCTATCACGCCGGCAGCCGAGCTGTTGATCGAGTTAATTACATCGTTGATGCTGTCGGCGCTGGCGCTGTAATTGATGGTCACGCCGTTGATCTCGAAGGCGCCGTTCCCGTTGCCCCCGTCGTTGATCGCCTTCGCCAGGTTGCTCTGGTCCATGGCCCCGGTCACATCCACCGCCCCCAGCTTTGCTGAGCTGATGATCGAGGTCGTGCCGTTCTTGGTCACCGCGTTACTGTTGGCCAGTTTGGCCACTTGCAGAAAATTGCTCGTGTCCGTATCGCTCCCCAGCACAATCGGGCTCGAGCTGGAGAGGGTGATGGTGTCATTCTGCGCCGAGTAGGATGCCGTGACGGCCTGGTCCGTAACCTTGTTGATCTGGTCGAAGACGGACTGGAGGGTATCGCTGGTGGCAATGGTGATCTGTTGGCCGTTGACGGTGAAAGTGCCCGCCGTGACGGGCGTAGCAAAGGGGGCGGAACTCAGCGTAAGATTGGAGACGTCATCCGTTGGGTTCAGGGAAGTGGCTTCCGGGCTGCTCTGCAACGCGGCAGCCGAGGCAAGTTGCGTCACATCGAAGCTGTAGGTCCCCGGGGCGGTCCCTTCGGCGGCGGTGGCCGTGGCCAGCGCGGTATCCGATGACGTGGCAGTTACGCTGTCAAAAAAACTGGGGTCGGAGAGGGTCGTGACGTCGCCTTGAAGGGTTGTCAGGGCGGTCTTGATATTGCCCAGGGCCGTGTTCTGCGTCTGCATGGTGCCCTGCTGGTTCTCCAGCAAGGTCTCCGGGGCGCGCTGGACCTGGACCAGTTGGCTGATAAGGCTCTGCCAGTCGAAGCCTGAGGCCAGACCGGAGATGGCAAGGTCAGTGCTGCCGGTGGTCGAAGCCGATGATACGCTTGTCATAACATACTGGTTTTCCCTCTCGATTATCGGCCGGGGGCTGGATTGCCTTTAGCGAAAAAGTGAAGACCCAGACGGAGAACTGGGCCAGCCAGGCAGGCAGACAAGGCCGGCGCCCAGTTGCGCATAGCGTCAAAAGTCATTGCGCCGCGCCAGGGCAGGCGGCCTGCAAGAATCTGTAGGGCGCGTGCCCTCAGGCGGCGTCACTTATGCCGCCGTGTATAATTACGCGGGCGTGAACCCGTTCCGGTACGGCGGATTGACGAACCGATCGGCCTCGGGGCAACCGGGAAACTTCAGGTTCGCTGCGTCCCATTCGAGCTTCTGGTTCATGCGGATGGCGATGTTGCCCAGCAGGACAACCTCGGCCAAGTGGGCGGCGTGATCGGCGAAGTTCGACCCGGCGGGCTTCCCCCCGCGGCAGGCGTCGAGGAACTCTTTCCAATGCCCTGGGGACCGCGGCAGCTTCTGCGGGGGCCGTCCGAACTCTTTCATTTTACTCTCGGGGATCAGGCGGTCGCGCAGCATGATGCCCTTGTCGCCGACATACATCGTGCCGTCGTTCTCGGCGAATTTCTCCGCCGGCGCCAGGGCGTCGGGGCGGGGCGGACGCATGCCACCGTCGTACCAGAAGATGCTCAAAGGCCCGTGGGTGTCGCTGGGGGCGAACTTGTAATGGGTGATCGAGGCCAGCGGAGCCGTTTCGCTGCTGATCTCCTTGGGGCGCTGCCAGTTGGTCGAGCAGGCCTCGACGCTGAGCGGGTCGCCGAGCTTCATGGCCTTGAAGACGGCAGAAAGCTCGTGGCAGCCGATGTCCCCGAGGACGCCGGTGCCGAAATCCCACCAGCCGCGCCAGGCAAAGGGGTGATAGCAGGGGTGATAGGGCCGCGCGGGGGCGGGGCCGAGCCAGAGGTCCCAGTCCAGGTAGGCGGGGCAAGGGGGGGTCTCCATGGGCCGAGGGACGCCGCGCTGGGAGATGTCCGGGTTGCGGTTGGACCACGCATGGACCTCCTTGAGGTTGCCAATGGCCCCGGCCCAGATCATCTCGGCGACCAGCCGGGCCTCCTCGCCGGCCTGCCCGAAATTGCCCATCTGCGTGGCCACCTTGGTCTGGCGCGCCAGCTCGCCGATCCTGCGTGCTTCATAGACGCTGTGGGTCAGTGGTTTCTGGCAGTGGACGTGCTTGCCGAGCCTCATCGCCATGGCCGTGGCGACGGCATGCACGTGGTCGGGCGTGGCGATGGTCACGGCGTCGATGTCCTTTTGCGTCTCGAGCATCTTGCGGAAATCGGTGTAGAGCTTGGCGCCCGGGTATTTCCTGGCGTTTTCGGCCAGGTGGTTCCTGTCGGGGTCGCACAGGGCGACGATGTTCTCGCCGGCCTGCGCGCAGGAGGCCACGTCGCCCGACCCCATGCCGCCAAGGCCGATCCCGGCAATGTTGAGTCTCTGCGATGGCGGGGTTTGGCCCTGGCCCAGCACGTGAGGAGGGATGATCGTGACGGCCGTCGCGGCGACAGCCGTGGATTTGAGAAAGTTCCGGCGAGAGGACGATTCCGGGTTCATGGGGTGATCTTTGGTTTTGAAGTCGTTTTCATCTGCCCCGAGTCTATGCCTGGGCCGGCGGAGGTCAAACATTACAGGCTCTCAAGGCCGTTGAAGACGGAAGAATCGAGCGGTCGCTTCCGGAACCTCCGTTGCGACAACCTGGCCGCCGTTGGTCTGCAGCGTTGCCGCCGAGGGTTCCCATCCATCGGTCGCGGCCAGGTTGGTTGTCGAGTAAAGCGCAAAACCGTTCCCGTAGGAGGCGGCGGGCCAACTCAGAAGAACGTTGCTGCCGGCCAGCGAAAGCGCCAGCGACGGAGGCGGAATCACATAGCCGGAACCGATCAGTTCCAGGTCGAAGCCCAGGCTTGAGCTGGTGAGGGAACTTTGATGTATCTCCACCGCGACCCAGTTGGTTCCCGCCGGCAGAGCGGGCGCCGCCAGATTGGTCGGAGAGAAAATGTAGGGGGCGTATCCGGTCACCGCCCGGGAGGCCAGGTTCGTATAAGCGATCAGGCCGCCTGGGAGGTTGGCGCGGAACATTTCCCTGCCGTTCAGCCACACGACCGCCCCGCCCGCCTCGGCGAGGCGGAAATTCAGATTGGTGATGCCTGCGTTCCAGGGCACGACAAACGAGCCGCGAAAATAGGTGGTGGTGTATTTGTTGGATGGGTCCGGTCCGAAGCTCAGCGTGGTGGCGTCGGTCAGTTCGCCATATCCCAGCCGGGCGGGGCCATTGCTCCAGCCGGCGTCGTCGAAGCCGGGCTGCGCCCAATTCGTGCCGAGGTCCTGCCCGGTGTCCGAGTACGCCCAGACATCTCCGCCGTGGATGAGCGTGGACGTGAGATGGTTGGTGGCAATGGAGATGGCTTGCAGGCGCGTGAGCCACTCGGCGGCAACCGCCTCCAAACCGGCAGTATTCGGATGCACATGATCGCTCATGAACATCGTGTTGTAATTCACGGCCGAAAACATGTCCGCCAGAAAAACATTTTGTCCCAGCGCCCGGCGCTGGTTGACCGTGGCTTGAAGAGCGGCATTGTACACGGGGACATTGGTGGCGTAAGCGCCGTAAGCTAATATACTGGCGCTTTGCAGGCTGGTGATTTTGGCGAGGATGACATTTGCATCGGGAGCGTTTGAGAAAATGATGTCCAACAGTTCCGGCATATCGTTTCCAGCCACCTGATACGGGTCCCGCCCGCGGCCGATGTCGTTTGCGCCGATCAGGATCAGCGCGACATCGGGCCGATTGTTGGTCACGGCGAGGGCGTCGGCGACGATCTTTTCCAAGTAATTGTTGGCCGTCGAGTACTGATGCGCGGCATAGACCCCGGGCGGGGCGATAACCGCCCCACAATAGCCTTCATGATGCGTTTGTGTGAATTGGCCGCCGGGCGTCGAGCTCTGCCGGCCCACGAAGGTGAACGCGAAACCATTGGAGGCCAGGAGCGGCTGAAGGTACTGGCGCCAGGCGCCGTTGACTTCGCAATCGTCAGTGATTGAGTCCCCGATAGGCATGACCTTGATCGGATGTGTCGCGCTGAAATTGGCCAGCACCAACTCCCCGCGCGCATTGGCCGGCGCGTGCAGGATCAGCAGGCAGAATAGAACCTCGAGACAGGGGGCCAGGGTTTTCCGCCAAACACCGGTCAGGGAACAGTGAGGGCGGGAATGCGTTTGCAAGGTTTCGGCGACGCCGACCATAACAGGGCGAGGGTAGGGGCCGCAAGGCTTGTGTCAACCAACAAATCAAACGTGGGGCCTGAGAAGGCGCCTACGGAGAGGACGCCGCCGGCGCCAACGCGCAACGGAAGCCGTGCGTGTCGCAGCTCTCGGCGGGGTCGAGGTTGTTGCGGTAAGAGGAAAACAGGCAGGCGCGATCGCTGGGAGACCATGACGCCCCGCGCAACACACGGTATTTTTGCTCGCTATCATACCAATCCTCGCACCATTGCCAGACATTCCCGCCCATGTCATACAGCCCGAGTCGATTGGCGTTGAAACTCCCTACCGGCGAGGTCCGGGCGTAGTTGTCATGGTACCCCTCGATTGTCTTGAGCTTGGGTGGCCAATTCCCGTCCTTGGCCTCGTTCCCGGCATAGTTTCCCGCCCCCTCCGGAGGCGGCCATTGCGTTCCCCACGGGAATTGGTCTTTGATTTTGCCATCCTTCTCGTTCGGCATGCCTGGGCTGGGCTCGTTCAACCCCACCGCCACACTCCACTCCGCATCGGTCGGCAAACGATAGCTCTGCGCCGGGGTCATCAACCCCTCCTTTCTCTCCTCCTCCGTCAGCCAGCGGCAAAACGCCTTGGCGTCTTCCCAAGTCACCCCAACCACCGGATGGGTCGGGCCCTGGCTGAAGCCGGCACTCTTCCACGTATCGCCCCTCTGTTTCCACCCATCCCTGCGCAAAGAGAACATCCCCAAAGCCGCAACGGGCGCTTTTCGCCGCGAACGCGCGCCTCTCCCGCCTGTCCCGCGCGAAGGGGACATCTTCGAGGCCGCAACGCGGCCCGTGGCGTTCATGAACGCCTCGAAATCCTGTACCCGCACATCCCAGATGCAGAATAGCGCCTTGGTCCCCGGCACCGGAACAAAGGGCATCCCCAGGCTGTTCGTCCACGGCGCCTCCTTGCTTGCATACTGCGGATCGAGGCTTTGCTTTACCCGCTCCAGCAGCGCCATGGCCTCCGCGTTGCCTGCATCCATCAGCAGCACTTGGTTTGCTGCGGCTTGGGCCTCAGCCCATTTCTTCTCCCCTTCCAACTTCCTGGCCGCTCCCAGGGCTTGCGCCACCTGTGCCTTGAACTTGCCGGCGGCCGCGCGGTTCCTTAACTGCTGCGCCTCGCCGTTCTTCGAGTCCAACCCCAGGACCGCTTGCGCCTGCTTGGCCATCTCATCCCAGTCTTGGGCTGTCTCGGCCCTCTTTGCGGCAGCCAGCGCATCGGCTGCCTCCTTCGCCGCGTTCTCCCGTCTTCGCGCCGCCTCCACCACCCCGGGCCAGGCCCCGGCTGCCGCCGTGTATTGTGCCGCCCCTTCCTGGGCGCGTGTTTCGCCCAACGACGCCGCCTCCTTCACTAACTGCCGCACCCGTTCCCCCTCCTCGCCGCCATACCTCCTGACCAGCTCGGCCGCGCCGGTCTCCTTCACCAACCGCTCATACTCGCCCTTGGCCCTCCTGAACTCTTTGACCGCCGGCGCCTGCTCCCTGGCCTGGGCATACAACTGTTGCGCCTCCTCAAATCGAGTCCTGGATTCAGCCAGCTTGCCTTCTGCCAAGAGGTTCTCCCCGCTCTGACGCTTGGCTTCAGCCTGAGCCCAAAGCACGTCCGCATTCTCCGCCGCCTGCGCCTCCTCTCCAGCCCGCCTCCCCTCCATGGCTTGAGCCTGCGAGGTCAGCGCCGCTTTGCGTTCGCCCTCCAGCGATTCCAACTCCATTACCCGCTTGAGCACCTCCACATAGCCGGCCAAGGCCGTCCCCCAACTCCTGAGCTTCATGGCCTCCTCCGCCTTTGCCCATTCGCCCTCCAGCGCGTCCAGCTTCTCGCCAAAACCCTGGCCCCGGCCGACCTCCCTCCTTAGCAAGTTCTCACGCGCCGCCTTCGCCTGGCTGGACCTTTGCAGCGCCTGTCGCTCTCCGGATTTGGAGTCGTGCTTGAACCCAAAGTGCCACGCGCCGTAAGCCGCCAACAAAAGCGCAGCCAGGGACGCGACGGCCCAAAGGAACCTCGACTTAGAATTTGCGGCTGCCAGCATGCCCTTCCAGGGTGAACTTCTTGGCCGGCGGAGTCAAGCAGGCTGCACAGTTTAGACTTGCGGCCGCGCTTGTTTGGTCCCCCGGTCGCGTTGAGTTAGGGCGATTGGGGTGATCTTGTAGGTGCGATGAAAGCGGGGAAGGCGGATCCAGGTCATCCCGACATTGTAGCATGACGGGAACGACCTTGAGCAGGCCTGAAGCGAACGTGAGGTCTTCGGGAATACCCTTGTGGCGCTTTCTCTGCGGCGTTACGGGCTCAGGATTGGTCGGGAACATGGAGGCGATAGTCGTTCCAACTGGTTTGCAGCATCGCCCGTGATCTCTCGACCTCCGCTAGAAGGTCGGGGTCTGGGGCCTGCTGGTGGCGCAGCGTGTGCAAAACCTGATCGAGTTTGGTGAGCTGGACTTTCATCAACTCGGCGGCGCGCGGGTCGAGCTTCTCGCGGTGGCATACTGCCTCCCACCAGGTTGTCAGGCGCTGGACGCCGTTGCGCACCACGAGAGGGCGGCGCAGGAAGCACTCAAACGCATCCAAAAACGCCAGCCACACTTGGAGGTGATCATCGGGGCTCGGGTTCAGACGGCCGACCACGCGGAGGTAATTGAACAGAAGGAAAGACCGAAGTTCGTTGAGGGCCGGAACGCGTGTACGGACTGAGCCTGTTCGGAAAGCAGCGTCGATTTCCCGGCCTCCATCGCGGAAGTGCTCGGCCGATTTAAGGAGGTGGCCGGATTGCTCGGCTGTTTCGGCGAGAGTGGCGTATGCCTGGGCGCGCACGAGAAGGTTTTCTGAGCTTGGATAGACTTTGTCGGTCAGGCGTGTGACTTCGATGACGCCTATCCAGTCGCCGAGTTGCTGTTTGGCCTGTGACCAGAGGCTGAAGAGTTCGGGGCGCTCGCAGCCGAGTTTATGCGCTTTCCGGAAGGCGATATCCGCTTGCGAAGGGTCTGGTGGCGAGAGTTTCATGTAAGCACGCCCAAGCAGACAGGCGATGTCCGGAATCTTAGGACTCTTGTTTTCGGCCCACTTGGCCACTTCCAGTGCCTCGGCGGGCTCGCCTTCTTTCCAGAGTGCGACTGTGCGGCTGATGATGGCGCCGATGCCGAGGTCGAGCTTAGGGGTTGCCTGGCGGGCTTTCACACATTCCTGCTCTATGCGCTTGGCGTCGGTGACGCGCTCGCGAATGAGGTCGCGCATTAGTTGGATAGTGCCTGGAACTTCGAGGCGAGCACCCCCGGCGGGTGCTTCGCCTGTCAAGGCGAGTAGATGGTACTTACGAAGTTCGCCCAGATCGTCGCGCAAGCGCGCGAAGTTGGACTGGAGAATGTGTTCCAGCTCGATTTGGGAGGTATGACCAAGAATGCAGAGTGCGTACAGGGTTCTGATTTGGCAGTCCGTGAGGTGGTCGAGCTCCCTCTTGAAGGCGAAGCGGCGGACGTCCTCCCCCGCGGTGCCTCTCCAGTGGTCTAGGGCCACGGCCAGAGAATCCCCGCTTTGTAAGAGCCGAAGGATGGAAGCGGCGAAGGTTGGGGAGCCGCCAGCGGCGCGGTGGAAGGATTCCATCTGCTTCTTAGAGTAGTTACAAGGGATGCCAATGCTCTGGGCCGTCATCGCTACGAACTGTGCAAACTCCTCGTAGCTGAGCCCGGCGACTTGGATGAGTTGCCCCGGAGCGGCGCCGAGGTTTAGACGGGCGGTGAATAGCGCGCGGGAGGAGGGGCGGTTGCCTACCATCGTGCGGTTCATGATCTGTACGAGTGTCTGGAACACGTCGTTCTGGCATTGTGGGTCGAGGGAGTCGACGTCGTCGATAATCACGAGCGCAGGAAGGACCAGCAGAGATTCGACGCCCATATCGATCAGAGCCTCACGCGGCGCGTCGGGCTCGATTTTATCCTCGGGCTGGCCAAGTTCTCTGAGTAATGCTTTGAGGAGTGTCTCCACGTCGGTGAAGTCCACTCGGGAGGCGAGTTGGTATTTGTCGAGGATGGCGGTGAAAAACCGTTGTTTGGCGCTGAACCAAATCACGGCTTCGAGCCCCATTGGGGAGCTGCGGCTCACGTCCTCGGCGAACTCCCGAGCGATGGTGGTTTTGCCGAGACCCCCAAGCCCGGCCAGGAGTTTTGCGGAGCTGTAGCGGTCGCAGAGCCACTTCCAGAGGTCCTCAAGGTAGCTTTCGCGGCCAACAAATTTGACGAAGCTCGGGTCGCGCGTGCCGAGATTATTGTTCAGGACCGGAGCGACCACAATAGCGCTGCCAGCGATCTGGCGGCGTCCGGGGGAACAGAGAACGGTGTAATCTTCCGGCCTAACGGCCGGACGGCATTGGTCTCCATCTCTAAGGTATATTTCCCCCCGCTTGTATGCCTGCTTTCCGCTTGAATTCGGCGGGGAATCCTTTCGGAACTGGGCAGGGTCGGTATCGTCTGGTCGGCGGGGGATATGGAGGAGGCCGAGTGGAAGCTTAGTGGTGTCAACCTGTGCCTCGACGACACTGTAATGGCAGCCGATGTTGTGCTGTGTGGCGCCATTGACCCGCTTGATTAGGTCGCCGCAATCGAACTGACCACTGAAGCCAACTACGGTTCTGGGGTTGTCTTTGATGCCTGCTATAAGGTAACCACCGAGGGTGTTATAGAAGGCGACCACATCCTTGACGACTTCTGCCATCTTGCCATTGTGAGCTTCGATCTGTGCGGGGGCCGGAGCGGCGGGCAAAACGGGAAGCCCTTCCTTATAATCCCAGAGTGATTTCTCGAAGAGATAAGGTTTGCCACTCGGCAGAAGTTCGGCGAGGACTTCGTTGCCGATGGCTGCTTGCTGGATGAGGGCGAAAATGCGGCGCTTGCGGGCGTAAACGCCTTGCTGGTCCTGAGTGGCTTCTAAGAAGCTGGTGTCGGTGGACATATTCGGACGTATTTGAGGTGGTCGGCGACTATGCACTTCGTGGCCTGGTCCTGTAGGTGTGGATCATGGTGGCGGGGGTGCCGCTCTCATGGCTTCTGCAAACCGCTCTTTGAGGACGTCGTACCGCACACGGTGGCTCTGTGTGTCGTCGGTGCTGCGGTTGAATTTGTCGTACTGCGCTAGTTGCCTGTCAACGTTGGTGCTGTTCGGGTCCTTGGCGATCAGGTGCCTATTCGCGCGTCTGGCATCTTCGAAATCGACAAGGAACTTCCGAATGCAGTGGTAGTGCTTTTCATCGGTGTTGCGAACGAACCAGTAATAAACCGGGAAGACCCCGGCGGATGCGAGGAGGGCATCCTTGGGAAGGAAAATCTCAGTCATTTCGCCCAAAACGTCCAGGACTCGTCTGCCCGCCACTTCGAGCTGAGCGTTCTGCTTCCTTTTGCTCATTTCTTTAACGAACTCATCCAGGTTGCGCTTTTTGGTTTCCCTGAGATCGCCATGAAACTCGAAGAGCAGTAATTTGGCTGCTGCGTTTTTGTCCTGAGCGCGGCTGACCGGGAACTTGACGTTTGAGGTAAATAGTTCGTGGGCCGCGATGTTCCTAATTACCTGAGGTGCCGGGCCGGCCATGGCGTTTCTGATTTCGGCGCCGGTGAGTGGTTTGCTGCGGTTCAGCCGGACGAACAATTCGTTGATCTGGGATTCATCATCCGTTACCACCCGCATCACGGAGAGGGCGTAGTTGTCGAAGATGTCAGCGACTTCGGGGTGATTCTTTGCCAGGTCGGCATGGCCGAGGCCAGCGAGCTTGAGGGCAGGGTTCTGCTGGAAGACAAACTGCTCGTCGAGGACCAACCTGCCGTCGAAGAAATCGAAGAGGGCCTCAAGGCGTTGCTTGCCGTCAATAATGGCGTAGGAGAGGCCCTTCTTGTTGAGCTTGGTGCTGCCGTACGTGAAGTCGGCGATGTAGATCTTCGGCACGTCATACTCGTTTAGGACAGAGTCCACGAGGAACGCTTTGTCGGTCGTTGACCAGAGGCGGCCGTGGCGCTGGTAGGGTGGGTCCATGTCTATCTTGGCCCGCTGGGAAATCCACCAGCGGAGTGTCTTGGGGTCGAATTGGGATACTTTAAACATAATGCACCTCGAATGCGTCTTCGCGTTTGATCTCTTTCGCCAGGCCGTCCAGGTCCGGGAAGACCACGGAGTCGGTGACGCCGTAGCGTAGCAAGGCGGAGAGGATGGCCGGCAGCCTGCCGCGCTTGACTATGAGTTTGAAAAGGCAGTTGGCGGGAAAGGACTCGTTCTCGTAGATTGTTTCCATGGGGCGGGTATCCCTCCCGAAGCACACGAAGACCCCGCGTTGAGCCACGATGCGCTGGCTATTGTGAACGCCGTAGATGGCGATTGGGAAAGGTTGCATGGTTTTCACGTCGCCGACTGGGGTATAGGCGTTGGCGTGTGCGTCGTCAGTTGTAAGGACTTCGCCGGGGAAGCTTTTCAGGTTCACGGATCTTTTGTTCCACTGCACCGGGTCCAGCAGCCATACCGCGGCGTCGGTGCTGAATACCGGGTTACCGTTCGCGCCCAAGGTGTGGTCTGCGTAGGTTGCGGCGAAGAATAACGCCGTGAGGGGGCTTTCGGACCAATCCAAGAGCCTGGTGGGAGCACCGTAGTGCTGCATGAGGAAGAGCCATTCCCAGTTGTTGGCCATGTGGCGCGAGAGGAAGGGAATGCTCCTTTGCTGAAAGCGGGAAAGGAGTTTCTTCTCCAGGGCCATGTAATCTTCGATCGCTTGGGAGAACCTGTGCCTGTAGAGCGAGGGGTTGAGGTTGTGGCTGACCTCGCCGCACCCTCTGTACCAGATGGGGCCGGTTCTGCCTCCGCGAAAGGCCTGAACGCAGGATATGTAGTCTTTCAGCGATTTGATCTGTTTGGTCTTCAGTGCTGGCATAGCTGTGGTGTTTAGAACGCTTCGCCGAGGTTTTTGGCCTTTATGAGGCGCGCGTAGGTTGTATAGCGCGGGGCCTGGGGGGCTTTGACGGTGCCGTTGGGCTTGGGGACGAGTTTGAGAGGGCGGATTGCCTTGGTCGCTTCGAGTACCACTGGCCAACCCACGGGAGCCAAGTAAGACCTTGCACAAGCCGAAAATCGCCGTCGGACTGCGTGGTTGATTCAGTCAGGTTCATGGCGGTATCAGATTCGCTAAAGCTTTGTCCATTGGTGGTAAGGCCCCTGGGGGCATCCGGTGCTGCTGGGCATCCTCGCCGCCTTGAGAAGCGTTCCACACTTCTTGCACTGGTAATTGTCGTTGCCGACAGGGCCGAGGTTAATCCATTTGTGGTAGCTGGCCCGGGGACACCCGCTGGAACTTGGGTTTGAGTTGCTCTGCATTAGCGTTGAACAGTTTTGGCATTGATAGTTGTCCATAATGCGCAATCGTGCGCTCACGCGGCACGTGCTGCCAAGTCATTTTTTGACCCTCAATGGGTCACCAAGCGCTGTGCCATGGCATCGCTGTGTTCGCTGCGTAGATGACTGTAGGTCTTGGCGATGAGAACCCCGCCGTCACGGAGGCCCTGCCAGGAGGCGATGGTCTTGAAATCAACGCCGACATCAATGGCTCGGGTGATGAAACAGCGGCGGAGGGAGCGCGGCGAAAAATGCGGAAATTGGAGCCACTTGCAGGCAGCCGCCATCGCCTTCTTTGGGTCCCTGATCTTAAACAGCTTCTGTCCCTGCTGGATTTGGCCCTTCGCCTCCAGGTTTCGCAGGAAGGGCAGGAGTTGGGGAAAAATGGGAATGGCGTAGCCGGTATCGGTCTTCATGCGGTAGAGCGTGATTCGATTTGCCGCAAAATCAATGTGCCCACCGCTTAAATTGGCGCATTCGGCAGTTCCGACGCCGGCCAGACCCATGAATTCGACGAGGTCGGCGGAATGCGCCGCCTCGGCACCAAGTCGTTGGCCCCGAATATCGGCAATCAGCGCCTGAAATTGTTGCCACGTTGGTGTTGTGCGAATGGGCGTTTCGACCCGCATCCCCTTGAGAGCCGATGCTGGAGACACCGCGATCACCCGGAACTCCAGGGCCAGCTCGAAAAGCTGCCGGAGGAGCCGGGCATACTCGTTATACGCGGCGTTCTTGAAACTCGCGCGCCGACTGGCGAGCCACAATTCAAGCTGCCCGGCGCTGACCGATTGAACCAGAATATTGAGGCCGTGCGGCCATGATTGCTTGAAGGTTTTTAAGATCGATTGGCGTGTGGCGATGGTCTTGGGCGCGTACTGGCTGAGGCTTTCCTCGTAGAGGCGCAGCAGTTCTTCGAGAGACATTTTGCCGAGTTTCCGGTCAACGGCTGCGGCCTTCTTTATTTCCTCCTCAGGCCGCCGCTTGGCGAGCACCCGGTCGCTAGTGTGCAAACTGAAACGAATGTCCTTGCCGTTGTTTCGAAAACGGGCATAGTAAACACCGCTTGTTGAATATCGTAACAGATCTTCGCCGACCCGATGAAATTCGCCGGTCTGTGAATGCGTTTCGCTCATGCGTTCTAAACCACCGCGTACAAAATGCGCGGACAAGCGAAAAATGGCCGGTTGACGTTTTTGTTGTAAGTCGTTGGTAATAAACTGGATGGGGTCGTAGCTCAGTTGGCAGAGCGTCTCGTTCGCAACGAGAAGGTCGCGTGTTCGAATCACGTCGGCTCCACCATCCGGTTCTTTCAATTGGGCTCTTCGGCGGGGGCGCCGGGGCGGAGGATTCTTTGGGCGGCCTGCTGTACGGCGCGCGCCAGTTCGGGGGGCTGGACTACCACGGCGTTGCCGCCCCAGCTCAGGATCCAGCGTTCGACTTCCGAAAGGCCGGAGAGGCGCATCCGCAGCTCGACGCCGCCGTTTCCAAGTTCACGGAGTTGCTGGGAGGGGTGCCAGCGTTTTTCCCGGATGAAGTCCGCCACGCGCGGGTCGAAGCGAATGACCACGTCCTTTATGCCTTGGCCGGAGTGGACGCCGAAGCTATCGCGGAGGCGTTTTTCCATCGAGAATGTTTCCGGCCGGGCGAAGGTCTTGCCGGTGGGCGTGATTCGCTGTATGCGCGCCGGGACGAAGGTGCGGATAGCACTGCGGAGGTGGTCATAAGCAAAGAGGAACCATTCGCCATTGATGTTGGCCAGGTGATAGGGGTCCACGACGCGCGGTTCGGCGGCCTTTTGCCCGGGCTTGCGATAGCTCAACTGGAGCTGCTGGCGGGCGGCGGTTGCCTTGGCCAGAGAATCGAAGATGTCCAGGTTCAGAATCGGCTCGGCGCGGGTGCGGAACGAGATCGTCTGTTGGATGTCGGCCAGGCTCAATGAGATGGTATCCGGCAGGGCCTGCTGCATCTTTCGAATGGCGCCCAGCAGCGGTTTCTCGAAGTGCGTGCCGCGGTACTGTTCGAGCGCCCGTTCCGCAATGACCAGCGCGATGAACTCGCCTTCGGTAATCTGGAGGGTGGGAAAGGCCTGGACCTTCTCGCTATAAAAGAACCCGAACCGCTGGGGATTGTACTCGATGGGCAGGTCCAACTGATAGCGCATGAATTCCAGGTCGCGATGGATGGTCTTGGCGCTGACCTCGAACTGGCGGGCGAGACCGGCCGCGTTGGGGTGTTTGCCCGACTGGATGGCCTGGTGGATTCGAAGCATCCGCCACAGGGGCGGACGGGAATGCAAAGTGTTCGCGAGGGATGCGGCCTCTGCCTGACTCATGGATGGCCTGGGTCAAACCAGTTTGGCCAGCAGTTCGTCGTTGGTCCGGTGTTTCTTGAGCGCCGCCACGAGGGTTTCCATCGCCTCGACGGGGTTCAGGTCCACCATCGTGCGGCGGAGCTTGCGCACGGCCTCGATCTGGTGTTTGGGAAAGAGCTTTTCCTCTTTCCGCGTGCCGCTCTTGGGTATGTCGATGGCGGGAAAGAGGCGGCGGTCCGAAAGCTTGCGGTCGAGGATGAGTTCCATGTTCCCGGTGCCCTTGAATTCCTGGAAGATGAGCTCGTCCATGCGCGAACCGGTGTCCACCAAAGCGGTGGCCAGGATGGTAAGGGAGCCGCCCTCTTCGATCTTGCGGGCCGAGGCGAACATCTTGCGGGGGATTTCCAGTGCGCGCGCATCCACACCGCCGGTCATTGTGCGTCCGCTGCCGCCGTGGACGCTGTTGTAGGCGCGGGCCACGCGCGTGATGGAGTCGAGCAAAACAAAGACATCCTTGCCGGCCTCGACCATTCGGCGGCAACGCTCGATCATGAACCGGGACAGGCGCACGTGGGTTTCGAGGTCCTGGTCGTTGGAAGAGGCGACCACGTCGGCCTTGACCGAGCGCTGGAAGTCAGTGACCTCCTCGGGACGCTCGTCAATGAGCAGGACCATGACATAGACTTCAGGGTGATTGGTGGTGACAGCGTTGGCAATCTGCTTGAGGATGGTCGTCTTGCCGGTGCGCGGGGGGGCAACGATGAGGCCGCGCGTGCCCTTGCCCAGCGGCGTGACCATATCGATGACTCGAGTCTCAATGAGGTCCGGCGTGGTTTCCAGCCTGAATTTCTCGATTGGGTCAATGGTGGTCAGGTTCTCGAAGCGCAAGGACTTCGTATAGTCCTCGAAGGTCATATCGTTGACCTTTTCGACCGCCTTTAACTGGGGGCTGTTGCCCCGGTGGGGCGCTTGGGTGGGGCCCGCGACAAAACTGCCCTCGCGCAGGAAGTTCCGCTTGATGGTGTCGGGCGTCACGAAGATGTCGGACGGTTTGGGATGGAAGTGATTCTCGGCGGTGCGGAGAAAGCCGAAGCCCTTTTCGGAGATCTCCAGGTAGCCGCAACCGTATTCCAAAGCGGCGGTGTCGTTTTTCTGGTTGTTTGTCGCTGCGCTCATACTGCTCATTTGTGTGCGTAAGCCGAAGGCCTTCCGGAACCAATCCCCGAAAACTGTTTAGAAAATTGAATCTTGGGAAGCAGCCGAGGACGCGATTCTAACTCTTCAAAAACTACCATCCCCAGCAAACAGACCTTCGCTACACCTTATACTTAGCGGCAAATCCGCCAATGCGCAACATCTTTTTTTCCGCACTTTTCGGGCGGCCCAGGGCGGCTACCCGCCCACCTGCGCCCGCGCCTCAGCCGCCAGCGGTGTGCTCAAGTAACGCTCCCCGGTCGAGCAGGCAACAGTGACAATGAGCTTGCCCCGGTTTTCCGGGCGTTTGGCAACCTCGATGGCGGCCCAGACGTTGGCGCCCGAGGAGATGCCAGCCAGGATTCCCTCCTCCTTGGCCAGGCGCCGGGCCATGGCAAAAGAGTCCTCGTTGGTAACCTGGATGCACTCGGTGATTTGGGGGTTGCCCTTGGCGTCATTGAGGTGAAGGTTTTCGGGGATAAACCCTGCGCCGGTACCCTGAATCTTGTGGGGGCCGGGCTGGATAGGCTGGCCGGCCAGGGTTTGGGCGATGACCGGGGAATCCTTGGGTTCAACGGCGATGGCCTGGAAGGAAGGTTTGCGAGGTTTAATGGCTTCGTAACAGCCGCTAATGGTGCCGCCTGTGCCGACGGCGGCCACAAGAATATCGACTTTGCCGTCTGTGTCGGTCCAGATCTCCTCGGCAGTAGTCCGGCGGTGAATGTCCGGATTGGCCGGGTTGTCGAACTGCTGGGGAACCCACGCCTTGGGGGTATCTCGGGCCAATTGCTCCGCTCGGGCGATGGCCCCTTTCATCCCTTCTGTGCCGGGGGTCAAGACGAGTTTGGCGCCCAGCATGGCCAAGAGGGTGCGACGTTCCAGAGACATGGTTTCAGGCATCGTGAGGATGAGCTGGTAGCCCCTGGCAGCCGCCACGAAGGCAAGGGCGATGCCGGTGTTGCCGCTGGTCGGTTCAATGATCACCGTATCCGGCTTGAGTATCCCCCGGCGCTCGGCATCCTCGATCATCGCCATCCCAATGCGGTCCTTGATGCTGCCCAGCGGATTGAAAAACTCACATTTGAGCAAAATCTCGGCGGAAAGCCCCGCCGTGACCTTGTTCAGGCGGACCAGGGGAGTGCGGCCGACCGTCTCGACAATATCGTTATAGACGCGTCCCATACAGGCTCAGAGTGAAATCTGCTGCAATGTCCGCCAGCGGCGAGCCAGGCGCAAGCTTTTTTTGAGCACAAATCACCCTCCTGGCAGCAACAAAACTCCAAAAAGACTCGCTTCCCGAACGGGTCCGTGGCAGTTCTTTGGCCTTGAAGCTGGGCTTCACGATGATTCGCGCTTTCGTTTTCGACATCTACAACACCCTGTTGGAGGTTGGACCGGCCCCGCTGGACTCTGAGGCGCGGTGGTTGCGCTTGTGCCAGGGTCCAGGGGGCGAAAGCCCGGTGCTTTCGCTGGCGGAATTTGACGCCAAGTGCCGGGAGGCGATTGGCTCGGCGCGCGCAATCGCCAAGGGCCGAGGCATCCAGTTTCCCGAGGTTTCCTGGCCGAACATCACGCGAGCGGTTTTTCCCGCGCTGGGATTGCTCTCCCCAGACCTCCTGGATGACTTTCTCTACGAGCACGCGCAGTTGGAGCGAACCGTGCGGTTGATGGCTGGCGCGGGCGAGGCACTGGCGGAGTTGCGCCGGCGCGGAGCTGTCCTGGGTCTTTGTTCCAACTCCCAGCCTTACACGCTGCGGGAACTGACAGGGGCGCTTGCCCAAGCCGGCCTTTCCACGAGCATCTTCGACCCGCAACTGTGTTTCTATTCGTTTCGAGCCGGTTTCAGCAAACCCGACCCAAAGGCCCTTGGATTGCTCGAACATGAGCTGGCCGCTCGCCAGGTCCCGCTGGCGGAAGCCCTCTTCGTAGGCGACAGCCTGGACAATGACATTCGTCCGGCCCAATCGCAAGGCTGGCGCACGTGGCAACTGGCAGCAGTCCCCGAGGGGACGCCGGGTGGAGACTGGTTCCGGCTTCTGGAGCGGGTCCGCGCGGAAGATTGGGGTCGTATCTAAAAAAAGTTTAGATGCGACCGCGGATGTTATTGGACGGCTTCAAATTCGAAGTAGGCAAAATTGTTCCCCTTGTTGTAATGGAGGGTCAACAATTGCAGGCCGGCTTCGGGAAAGGTGATGGTCCCCACTTCCGCCTTGTTCCATTTGTGCATGCTGCCGGTGTGGACCGGGAATTTGCAGTCGCAGGCCGGTTTGTTGTTGATCGAGAACTTGAAAGTGTTCGGCTCGTTGGCATACAGGGCGATGATCCTGTAGGCGCCCGCCCTTTTCACATCCACGGTGTAGTTGCACCATTCCCCGTTCTCAGCCCAGCCAATGTAGAATTGATTGGTCGGCGGACTCACCAGGTTCTGATTGTGGGCGAAGTCGGCAAAGTCCTTGGTATAGGAAATATCGACCCCTTCATTGGCGCGGAAATTCCAATGGTACGGAGTGGCATGGGGACGTTGGTGGTACTTCTGCCGGTTAAGGACGCCGTTGCCGTTGTTGGCCGCATCCGTGTCGTGGTAGGCCACCCCTTCTCCGCCGAGGTCATAATAGGCGCACTCGACCTTGCCGGGGATGGCCTGCGGCCCTCCTTTATAGACCGAGTCCTCGAAAGGTTTGCCTTTGTAATCCGGCGGCAAGGCCGCGTTGCTGCCCAGGGTGAAGGTCAGCGCGGTGATTCCGATGGTTGCGTTGAGTGTTTTCATATCGTTCATTTCTTTTTCAGGCGCGCGGCGATGTCGGCCTGGAAGGCCGGTGGTTCCAGTTGAAGCGAACGCCGGGAGATTAGACCTTCCCTTGCCGGCCCGCATCAAGAATCTGCATCGATCCCACTGGCCCGCCACTGCCAGTGACAAAGTCCTCCACAGATTATTGTAGGAGACGACGTAAGGAGTCTCTGATTGATTGATTGCCGGGCACATCGAAAACCTGCCCCTGTCGCGCAGGGAAACTCGCGCAGGGAAACTCCTTGACTGGAAGATCTGCTCCCACGATGCTCCGGTTGTGAATGCGACGATCAGTAACCGCGGTCAAATGGTTCTCCCCATGAAGGCGAGGAAGGCCGCGCGCATCCGCCAGGGCGACGTTGTCGAGGTTCGTCCCGAGGGGGACGGGCGCATCGTCCTGGTGCGCCTTGAACGGCCCAAGGAACTGGAGCCAATCAGGGTCAAATTCACCAGGCGTAAAGGGCGCCACACGGTCGGTTCCACTGGCCGGCCAATCACCAGCGAGGAGGTCCGCAACCTCTTAAACGAGTTGGTATGACCTACCTGCTGGATGTCAATGCCCTCATTGCCGCGCTGTGGACAACCCATGCCCGGCACGCGGTTACCGATGCCTGGCTCAAAGGCAAACAGGTGGCGCTGTGCCCGATTTCGGAGATGGGCTTTCTGAGGATTAGCACACATCCCCGCGCCCTCGGGGCAGTGATGGCCGATGCTGAGAAACTCCTCGGTGAGTTTTACAAGGATGTTTCCCCGAAATTTGTTCCCGCGGATCTATCCGCATCCGGACTGGGGGCAAAAGATAGCGACGCCGTCACCGACCATTACCTGGCCAGACTGGCCGATCGTCACAAGATGAAGTTGGCAACGCTCGACGGCAACATCGCCCATCCGGCGGTGGAACTTATTGCGTAGGGGTCTCGGCTCGGGCTTCCAGGGTTGCCTGGCAAATGAACTTTTCCTTGTCGAAAACCTGCCCCTTGACGCCCCGGTCCCCCTCTGGCACCCTCCGGTCATGGTGAGCGGGACCGAAAACCAATTCTTCCTCAGCCGGGCAGCATCCTCCTTTTCGGCTCACGTGCTCCTTCGCAAAGCGGCCCGGGACGAGGCCCTGCCGGCATGAACCGGTTTCACCGTGGCAGGGGGGCGCTTCTGGCGGTTCTGCTGCTTGGGCTTATCTCCGGGCGGGCGGCGACGTTCCGGGTTGCGACTTACAATGTGGAAAGCTACATGGATGCCGCGACACAGACGCGGCCGGTGAAACCTGCCGAGGCCAGGGCAAAAGTCCGGGAAAGCATCCTCGCCCTCAAACCGGACGTGCTGGCCTTGGAGGAGATGGGCAGCCGCAGCGCATTGGAGGAACTGCGCGGCTCCCTCGGGGCCCAGGGCCTGGAGCTGGGCTATTGGGAGCACGTGGCCGGTTTCGACACCAACATCCATGTGGCGGTTCTGAGCCGGTTTCCGTTCACCGCCCGGCGTTCCCACACCAATGAGGATTTCCTGCTGGGCGGACGCCGCTTCCGGGTAAGCCGGGGTTTCGCCGAAGTGGATGTCCAGGTCAGCACGAACTTTGCGTTCACGCTCCTGGCCGCGCATCTCAAGTCCAGGCGGACGCTGGCGGAAGCCGACGAAAGCGAGTTGCGCCTGGAAGAGGCCAAACGGCTTCGGGAGAAGATCGACGCCCGGCTGGCGGCCAATCCCGATCTGAACCTGGTCGTGCTTGGGGACTTCAATGACACGTGCGATTCCCGTCCGATCCGGGTCCTCATCGGGCGCGGCAGGCACAAGCTCATCGACAGCCGCCCCGCCGAGCGCAACGGCGACAATGCCCCCAGCGAGAATCCGGCCTGGGCGCCCCGCAATGTGACCTGGACGCATTATTTTGGAAGGGACGACACGTACTCGCGGATTGATTATATCCTGCTCAGCCGCGGGATGGCGCGGGCATGGGTGACCAATGAGACGTATGTTCTCACCATGCCCAATTGGGGTGTCGGGTCCGACCACCGGCCGTTGGTGGCGACGTTTGAGGCGGAGCCCAGGTGAGGGCTTGGCAAAAACAAATGCAGGGGTCGGAGTGCTCGGGGTGGAGCGTGGAGCGTCGGAGCGTGAGGGCGTGAGAGCGTGGCAAGTGCGACCATGCCCTCACGCTCTACGCTCCACGCTTTGGACGCCAGGCGAAGGCAGCTTGTAAGAGTCACGCCCAAAGCACCGAAGCTATTTGGCCGCGGGCCCCCGGCAGACGCACCTGGCGGAGCAGGTTTCGGCCACGACGACCTCGGTGAGCAGGGGCAGTTTCGGTTTGAGCCTGCGCCAGATCCAGGAGGCGATGCGCTCGCTGGTCGGGTTTTGGAGTCCGGGGATTTCGTTCAGGTAACGGTGATCCAGCTTTTCCCAGATTGGGTCGAAGGCGGCCGCGATGTCGGCGTAATCCATCACCCAGCCAAGCTTGGGATGGCACTGACCGGCCACGGCGACTTCGACTCTGAAGCTGTGGCCGTGGAGGCGCCTGCATTTGTGAGACCTGGGCAGGTGCGGCAACAAATGCGCCGCCTCGAATTGAAATGTTTTGCGCAGTTCCATGAGAGAAGATCGAGGAGGGGCGGAGCCGGCGGGCCGGAAAGTCATGGCATTTCAAGGTCGGTCCAGGTGATCAGATCGCCCAGCGTGGGGCGGCCGTCGTGGCGCCAGGCCAAGGGGGGGTGTTGCATGCGGCCGAGGGGGCAGACGCGCGGCACGCCCCAGCGGGCGAGTTCGGTTGCCAGGGCCAGGGTCTGGTCCTCGGGCGCGGCCAGGCCGACCGTCGAGATTTTGCCGCGGACACTCTCGGCATTGAGCAGGGCCTCGGTCAGATTGTCGGCGGGCTTGACGTAAATAAAGCGATGGAGGCAGGAGAGTTGGAAGCGGGGGTCGGCCTCATAGACGACGGTCCAGGCGGTCGAGTCCTGGCTGGCCCAGTGGCGGGTATCGGGCGAGTGGGCGGCGCGGACTTCGTAGATTGAGCGGCGCGAGGCTATGGCCGCGGCGGTCTGGACGGGCAGGGGGCCGCGGGGGTGGGTTTCCTCGATGCGGGCCAATTCCTCGGCCAGCATTTCGGCGAATTGTTCCGGGGACCGGGCGCCGTGTTGCTGGACGTAAATGACGTGCGGCGAGAGGCATCCCACCTGGTTCCAAGCGGCCACGTCGGCAGCGGCGCACGCGGCGGCCTTTCTGGCGTTAAAGTCGGACAACATGGAACTGGCGACGTAGCCGAAGCTGACGCGATGACCGTAGCCCAACAAGCGCGCGTGGGACGGCAGGCGGGGGCGTATTGCGGCCAGCATTTCATCGGAGCCGGTGGCGGTGACGCAATCGGCCTGGGCGAAGAGCACGGTTTCCAAATCCGTGTTGCCGCCGCGCCACTCGGCGATTTCGAGGCAGGCGCCGAGCTTGGGTTCCGCTTCGTAGAGTGAATGGGCAAAGAGCCGCGGCAGCAGGGCGGACCCGTGCGCGCACTTGACAAATTGAGCCGAGCGCACCAGGAGACCGAATACGATGCTCAAGAGGGCCGGATTGGGCAGATTGCCCGCCGCCAGGTGCACCTGGAGTTCCGGGGCACAGGCCATAGATGCGCGATTGGACCTTCGTTCCAGCTCGGCTGAGGTCATTGCATCGAGGCGGTCCGCATGGCCCAAATCCTGTTCCAACAAGGCCCGGAGGTTCTGAGGGGTCAACTCCTTGAAGAGCGAATCCAGGCCGCCGGCCAGGGTTGCGCGGGAAAAGCCGGTTTCGCCCGGGCCAAGCTCGAGGGCAAATTTGCGAAAGGGGTAATCGGCCTCGAGCCAGTGCCCGGCCAGGCTGCTAAGGGCCGCAATGAGATTCTGTGTCGAGCGGTTGGCCAGGAATCGAGCGCGGTTGCGCTTGAGGGTTTGACAGGCCTCCTCGAGCATGGGAGGGGTGAGCGTCGCCTCGTGCGGGAGGTCCGCCAGGAAGTAATTTGGCAGGTTCATGTTCAAGACTCGCTCGCCATCAACGAGCAGCCGCGCGGTTCGGCCAGGGCGGCGCGGCCCAGCAACTCGAAGCCATCGGCGCGGCGAACGGCCAGGTCTTCTGTCTGAATGGCCAGCACGGAAAAGACATTCGCCAAATCAAACACGCGGATCAAGCCTGTCTTGCCCTCGGCCACCTCTTGGCCGGTTTCCGGTGAAATGACTTGAACGCGCGCCCAGGCAGGGAAACGAAAGGGGCGCGAAGAGCCGGGCGGGCCGGCATAAGCCTGGGAGCTCAACTCGCTCATGCCGTATTCGCGGATGATGCGGGCGGGGGGAATGCCGAGCCGCCGGGTGATGAGGGCGCGCAATTCGTCGGCCGGCAAGGCCCGTGAACGGCCCTTGTAACCCCCGGTTTCCATTGCGCGCGAGCGGGGCGGCAGCTCAAGCCGCAAGCCTTGTTCTGCCAGGTGGTCCAGGAGGCGCACGAACATGAAGGCCGCGCCGAGCAGGAGCAGGGGCCGCGCGCTCCGGACCGAGCTTTGCAATGCCGCCGTGGCAGCCTCCGGGTCGAGACTCCACCCGCCATCCGCAGCCGCCTGTCCCAGGAATGCCGAGGCCGGCGAACCGAGCTTGCGGCGAACTGTTTCAAACATGTGAACCAGCGACGAGTGCGGGGCCTGTTGCGGAGCAGGGGCCAGAATTGCCAATTGCCACTCGTCGATTTCGCATCCGCAGTCCATGACATTGGCCTCGAACCAGGGCGTGAGCGAGGCCCGGTAAAGGGCGAGCGACTGGTCATTGTGAAAATGCCGGCTGCGCCGCTGTCCGGTCGTGCCGCTGGAATAAAAGACCGCGGCGCGTTCCTCCGGCGGCAGGCAGGAAAGCTCCAATTCCTTGAACGCCGCCGCCGGCGCGGCCGGGATGCGGGACCAGTCCGGGGCGTCCTCGGGCGAGGTCCGCCGTGCCATGCAAATCCGCCGGTAAGGCTCATTATGCTCGAACTGCAAGCCGAAGAGTTCGAGGGCCAGAGAGTTGAAGCCTTTGTCCGTGAGGCGAGCGCGCCAGGGCCCCGGCCGGGTTTCGCATTCTGCATGGAGCGGGGTCCGGGCCTGGGGAGGCCTTGGGCGCGTGGAGTCGTGGATAAGGCGGCGCAGGCGGGCCGCGAAGTCCGAGAGCCGACCGGTGGGTTTCATTGCGGTTTTATTGTTTTGTCCGGCTGGTTTGCCGCCACAGCCAGGAAGAGAATGGCGTCAGGGGGCCGCACCCGGCGGGAGCGGGGTAGGAGGAATGATGAGGGCATCGCCGGGCCTGAGTCGGTTGAGATTCAAATTGGGGTTGAGTTGGCGGAGGGCGCTGATGGGCACGCCGTAGATCATCGAAACCACGGCTGCGGTGTCGCCGGGGTTGATCACATAGGTTCTTTGGGGCGGAACCGGAGGCGCCGGGGGCGGCTCCGGGGGCAGTTCCTGGTCGGTAGCCAGGGTATTGGCCTGGAGTTGATCCAGCTCGAGTTGCTTGAGTTCGATGCTCTTCTGGGAGGCGGTGAGATTGGTGTCCGAGCGGATGCTGTCCTGCTCTGCTTGGGCGGCGAGATTGATCTGGTATATCATGGCTGCGGCCTCGGGCGTGCCGGCCTGGACGGCCTGGGCCATGGACTGGCGATAGAGCGGGTCCTGCAAGTCCAGGTACTCTCCGTAGCGACTGGGGCCCAGGGCGAGCTTGATCGCGTTCTCGCGGGCGCTCTCCAGTGAATTGCGCTGGGCCGCCGTATTGGGGTCGTTTCCCGAGAGAAGCTGGATTTGCTGGTCCAGGCCGTCGGTCGCGCGAAAGAGCATGAGGAACTCATTGGAAGTGACGTTAAAAAAGCCCAGTTGGCTCAAGTCGGCGCGGAGGTCGCTGGCGTTTTGAGAATAGCGCAGGAGGAATTCCTCGAGTTGGGGCGGGCTTAGGACGCCCGCCAAATCGTCACGGGTTTGCTGGCGGAGTTTGGCCACTTCGACCGGGTCCGGCAGTTTGCCCGCCGCCTTCTGGGCCTCGAGGTAGGCCTGCATGCGGTCGGCGGACCGGACGTTGACCTCCTCTATGGCCTGCTTGGTTTCCGGGGCCAAGGGCCCGAGCAGCGGACCGTCCAGGATGACGCCCTCATGGGAGGGGCGGGGCAGGTTGACCAAATCGCCGGATTCCCAGTTTGTTCCCAGCAGCCGCGCCAGCAGGTCCTTTCTTTGCTCTTCCAGTTCGCGTATCTTCTGGCGGGCGGCCTGGACCACGTTGGTGTCCGGTTCGCTGAGCCACCATTGCTGTCCGGGGGTCAAGACCTCCTGGGCGCGTTTGCGGGAGTAGAGTGCGTTGACGTCGGCGATGATAATGTCGCGGATGGTCTGTTCCGGGCAGGCAATGTCGCGCAGGTTGGCGATATAGGTGGGGTAATCGTCCGATTCGAGTTCGTGCCAGGAGAACAACTGGCGGCGCACGACGATGTTCGTGGGGGTGGAGTCGGGGGCCGGCTGGCCGATCGCGACCGGGGTTCGAGGGCGGCTGTCGAAGGCAGGGTGTGTCAGGCCCAGCCATCCGACGGCCAAGACGACATTGATGCCCAGCGAAGCCAGGGCAACCGCACGCCAACGCATATCAGTTATGTAGCCGGAAACCGGCCTCACAGCAAATTCAAAAACGATGCCGGAGAAAAGTTTCGCCCAACTTCTGGGTTGACCCCCGGCCCCCAAATGCCGCATTTGTGGCGGACCGGCGGAATTGAAAGAATATGAAACAAAAGGCATACGCCCGCGCGGGCGTGGACATTGATTTGGGCAACAAGGTCAAAGCAGCCTTGCCCCGGCTGCTCGCCTCGACGCATCGGCCAGAGGTGCTTGGCAGCGTGGGCGGGTTTGGGGGCTTGTTCGAGCTGAACGTGCGCCGCTACCGGCAACCGGTGCTGGTCTCGAGCGTCGACGGGGTCGGCACCAAGCTCAAGCTGGCCTTTGCGTTGGACCGCCATGACACGATTGGCCAGGACCTGGTCAATCATTGCGTCAACGATATTGCGGTGCTTGGCGCCGAGCCGCTGTTCTTCCTGGATTACCTGGGCACGGGCAAGCTGGAGCCGCGCGTCTTTCGGGCCATCCTGGAGGGTTTCGCCCTGGCCTGCGCTCAAAACCATTGTTCGCTCATTGGCGGTGAAACGGCCCAAATGCCCGGCTTTTACCAACCGGGCGAATATGACCTCAGCGGCACGATTGTCGGCGTCGTGGAGAAGTCCCGGATCGTGGACGGCAAGGCCATTCGGCCCGGCGATAGGGTTGTGGGTCTTGCCTCCAGCGGGTTGCATACCAACGGCTACTCGCTGGCGCGCAAGATTTTCTTCGAGCAGCTCAAACTCAAGCCCGGCAGCCATGTCCCGGAGTTGCGCAACAGCATCGGGGCCGAGTTGCTCAAGGTGCATGTCAGCTACGGCCTGCTCATCCGGAAACTGCTCGACAAGTTCAACCCCGCCGCCCGCACGTCCCGAGGCGCCGCCCCGGCTATCAAGGGCCTGGCCCACATCACCGGGGGCGGGTTTGTGGACAATATCCCGCGCGTGCTTCCCAGGAACTGCGACGTTGTGATTCGCAAGGGGAGCTGGGATGCGCTGCCGATCTTCGAACTCATACGGACTCGAGGGCGTGTGCCGGAACGGGAACTCTACCAGGTCTTCAACATGGGCATCGGCATGACGCTGATTGTAGCCCCGGACGAGGCGGAGGCGATCCTCGGGTTCACGCGCGCCCAGGGACAAAGGGCCTGGTTGATTGGGGAAGTGACCCGGGGGCATGGAAAGGCGCGGGTTGAATAACTGGGAATTGACCTTTGCCGGACAAAATGTGAGTATAATAGCTGATGTTCTCAGCGCACCACGCAGACCAGCCGAAACCCGCTTCCAAGCCCGGGCGCAGGCGATGGAATTGGGTCGTCAGTGACCTTCTTCGGAAGGCGCTCAAGCGGCGCATCGAGTGGTCTGCACGGCTCAGAGGGCAGCGTTTCTATTGCCGCTCATTGGGCGGCGAATCCGAATACAACCTGACCATCAACTGCGACCTGACAGTTTCCTGCAACTGCCAGGATTACGACGGGTCCGGCCACATTGGCGACCTGAACCGGAGCACGTTCTCGGAGGTGTTTTTCGGGGAAGCGGCGCAACGGTTTCGCGCGGAGTTGGCCAAAGGCAAATTGCCGCTCAAGTGCTGCACGCGGTGCGGTGACTTGCTGCGAACGCCAAAATCGACAGTGAACCCGGGGCCGCCGATGTTTGCGGGTCCCAAACCGCGGCTGCCTTACCGGGGAATGCTGCTGGAGAACACCGTGCGCTGCAACATCGACTGCCTGGGCTGCGACCGGGGTTCAGCCGCCCGCATCCGAACGGTGGCGCAGATGGACCTGGACAAGCTCTCGCGCATGGCGGACCTGGCGCAGGGCCTTGGCCTGCGGCAGCTCTTTTATTTGAACCTGGGCGAGCCGTTTCTGTCGCCCAACATTGGCCGGGAGCTGCCGCTGCTGCGCCAGAAGAATCCGGAATGCCGCATTGTGATCTCGAGCAACGGCATCGTCCTGAACACCGACGCCAAGCGCGAGGCGGCCCTCTACGCCAGCCACATCCTGTTCTCCGTCGCCGGCATTGATGACCGGATGCTAAGGCGGTACGAACACCTGGGCAGCTTCGAGAAGGCGTACGCGAACATGAAGGCGATGGCGCAGTATCGCAACGCCAGGGGCCTCTCCCAGCCGGTGCTGGAATGGAAATACCTGCTCTTTAATTGGAATGATCGCCGTGGCGCCATTCTCAAGGCCATCGAACTGGCCAAAGCCGCGGGCCTGGATATGATCTCTTTTTGGCCCACGAACAACCCGTTTTATGGCTGGTCTTACCGCTACCGGCTCGGCTGCCTCGATGATATTGGCGTCCGATGCTGGAAGGGCAGGGAAGTGGACTTCCGCAGCAGCGGGGCGCAAACCCTGCGGGCCTGAAGCGGCTGTTATTGCGGGCCGAGCGGAGCCGCGCCAGGGGTCTGCGGAACGGTCGCAGCCGCCGCCAGGGTGGCCAAGTCCCGGTTGTGGAGCCCGTCGGTGCCGCACTGGGTTACCAGGGCAGTGCGCGGGTCCTGGAAATGCCATGGCAAACTGTGGCCGTCGCCAAAGACCATCGAGGAATTGAAGTTATGGCGAGCGGCGGACACGGCAGGGAAGCTAAACCAAACGCGAGCGGTAGGGTCCGTTACAAAGGCGCCGGTGGAGATGCTGCGCTCGTCTTCATCGATCAGCACGAAGAGCCTGGTAGGGTCAGGCAAGTCGTTAAGCCGGGAGAAGAACGGGACGTAGCCAAGAATGACGTTGGGGTTGGACGGGGCAGCGGCAGGGCGGTCACCCATGAAAGAGTTCATGGAATAACTGCGCACGGACTGGACCTTGGCGCCGTTGATGTTTACCCCCTGGTCTGCGGGGCAGTGGTAGATTTGGACATTCTGGTTGTAGCTGTAGAGCTTGCCCGTTTTGATCAAATCGATGTTCACGGCATCGGCGGCATTGGTCATGTTGCCCTGGACCCAGGCATAATCATTATTGACCGGGTAGGTCTCGACCAAGCGGTCATTGTTGTCGTCTTTGTACATCGTCCAGGCGATGCCCAGTTGCCGGAGATTCGACAGACATGTGGCCTGATACGCCTTGACCTTGGCCCCATTGAGGGCAGGCAGAAGCAAAGAGGCGAGAGTGGCAATAGTAGCGATGACGGCCAGGAGCTCCAGGAGGGTAAACCCCCGGCGCCAACCGGACCGACCCGAACACGTTTGTTGCATATTCTGCATGTTCGTATCGCTTTCCTACGGATCATTCATAGGGCATGTCGCCCCATATTGCAACAAAATTCTTCACTCGGTTTTGTAGTAGCCTTGCAATCAAGGAGATAGAGGTGAAAAAGCGTCGGTTGGGTCAGGCCGCGAGCCGAGCTGCTTCCACAACCTGTTGGGGTCAGGCCGGGGCCTTGACCCAACAGGGCGGATGCCCGGCATGACACTCGACACTCGAGACTTGGCTGTCGGACTGCTTACGAACCGGGGCCGAAGCCGCCTATTGCGCCTGGGCGGCTGGTTTCGCTATCTTGCGGCTCTCATGTATCAGGACAAAAAGGTCGTGGTGGTGATGCCGGCTTACAACGCGGCCCGGACGCTTCGCCAGACGTACAGCGAGGTGCGCGAGCAGCAAATAGTCGATACGATCATTCTGGTGGATGATCGGAGCCGGGACGAGACGGTGGCTGTCGCGCGGGCCCTGGAAGGCGTGCAGGTGCATGTCCACCAGGTCAATAAAGGCTACGGGGCCAACCAAAAGACCTGCTATCGGCTGGCTCTGGAGGCGGGCGCAGACATCGTCATCATGATTCATCCCGATTACCAGTACACGCCCAAGTTGATTCCGGCGATGGTTGCCATCATCGCCAACGGGCTGCACCCTTGCGTGTTGGGCAGCCGGATTCTGGGCGGCTACGCCTTGAAAGGCGGCATGCCACTTTGGAAATACGTATCCAACCGCTGCCTGACCCTGGTCGAGAACCTCCTGCTGGGGGCAAAGCTCTCCGAGTACCACACCGGCTACCGCGCGTTCTCCAGGGAGGTCCTCGAACGGCTCTCCCTGGCGGACAATTCGGACGGTTTTGTCTTCGACAACCAAATGCTGGCGCAGGTCCTCTGGCACGGCTTCACGATTGCCGAGGTGAGCTGTCCGACAAGGTATTTCCCCGAGGCATCCTCGATCGGCCTCCGGCGCAGCATTGGTTACGGTTTCGGCTGTATCTGGACGGGGCTGCGCTTTCGGCTAGCCAAGATGGGCCTGGCAGGGTGCCGGCTGTTTCCTGCGCAAGCCGTTGCAGGAGAGGACGTAAGGAGTCTCTGATTGATTTCTACAGTTTTACAATTCTTGTCGAACTTTTTGTCGAACTTTTTGTCTTGCTTATGCTGTTGTATCGGGTAGAATCAGACCCCGCGAACCTGACCACCGCGTTGAGCGGGCCAAAACCAGGCTGAGGCGCGGGGTCGCGGGCCGGGAACCGTGATTGCGATGCACTGTGCAGCGTATGCGGATAATCCTTCAGCAAAAAGATTCGGGCCTCTACTTCAAGAGTCCCAATGTCTGGGTGCACAACAGCCTCGAGGCTGCGGATTTCGTCAATTCCACCGCCGCGATTGAGTTCTGTGCGCAGGAAAGACTCGCCGGCGTTCAATTGGTCTTGAAGTTCGAGCGAGAAAGATACGAGATCGTCTTGCCGTGCCAGCTCGGCGGAGCCTCTTCCACCGCCCGGTCGAGGCTCTCCGCTTAGGCCACAGGGCCGAGGGGCGAGTATCGAGTGTCGAGGCAAGGGAGTGCCGTCCCTCAACCCTCGGCCCTCGCCCCTGGGATGTCACACGCAGACCTTGTTGTCGCAATTGGCGCAGACCGAGGTGTCCATGCGCTGCTGCATCCATGTCTGGCCCAAGGCGGTCAGGGTTTCGGCCTTCAGAATCTGCTCGGCCATCGGGAAGACGATGCGTTCTTCCTTGTCGAAATGCTCGCGGGCGCGGCGGACGGCGGCGAGCAACTGGTCTTTTGCTTTCTGGAGCCGTTTGGAGTTGCGGATGCGCCGCAGGTGTTCGTTCATTTCCTCGTGCTCTTCCATGAAGGCGTCGCGCTGGCCCAGTTGCTCGAAGCAGTGCTCGAGGGGGCCGATGAACAAGAGGTCCTCGGTGTTCGAGTGGGCCTTCAACATGGCCCCCAGCGTCGCGGCCAGGGACTTGAGTTCCACCAGGGTCCTGAGCTTGGGGGTGGTGGTCTCGACGTGGTCGAGCATATTGTGAAATACCAGGTGCTCGGCGAGCAAGGCTTCCGTAATTTTCATGGCAGCAACGCTTTCTTCTTTTCGACGCTCCCTTTGTAGCACAACCCTGGCGTTAGGCCAGTCAATTCACAGCCCCGAGACGCGGGGTCCAAATCACATTGCGCAGCCCTCCAGCCTCCGCCGGTCCGGGGCCGGCTACGGCTGGCAGCCCAGGCTCCGCCGGTCCGGGGCCGGCTACGGCTGGCGGGTCAGGCTCCGCCGGTCCGGGGGCGGCTACGGCTGGCAGGCCAGGCTCCATCCGGCGCACGAACAGAGGAGGTTGCGGTCGCCGTAGGCGTTGTCGATGCGGCCGACCGCCGGCCAGAATTTGTAATCGTGCAGCCATTGGGCCGGGAAGCAGGCCCGCTCGCGAGCGTAGGGGTGGGGCCAGCGTTCGGCCGTGAGCATGTCGGCCGTATGCGGGGCGTTTTTCAAGAGGTTGTTGTGCGGGTCGGCCTGTCCGGATTCTACGGCCTGCATCTCGGCATGGATGCCAATCAAGGCATCGCAAAATCGGTCCAGTTCGTCCTTGGACTCGCTTTCCGTCGGCTCGACCATCATGGCGCCGGGCACGGGCCAGGAGATGGTCGGGGCATGGAATCCGTAGTCCATCAGGCGCTTGGCCACGTCTTCGACAGTCAGGCTCTTGAACTGGCGCAGGTCCAGAATGCACTCGTGGGCGACGCGGTTGCGGCGGCCGCGGTAGAGCACAGGGAAGTGGTTCTGCAAGCGCCGGGCCACGTAGTTGGCATTGAGGATGGCGTATTTGGAGGCCTCGGTCAGACCGGCGGCGCCCATGGCAGCGATATAGACCCAGGAAATGGGCAGGAGGCTGGCGCTGCCCCAGGGGGCGGAGGAAACGGCCCCTTCCCGCCTTTGAGCATCCGGGCTGACGACGGCATGGCCGGGAAGATATGGGGCCAGGTGCGTGGCTGCGGCGATGGACCCCATTCCGGGCCCGCCCCCGCCGTGGGGGATACAAAAGGTCTTGTGCAGGTTTATATGGCAGACGTCGGCCCCGATGTCCGCGGGCCGGCAAAGGCCCACTTGGGCGTTCAGGTTGGCGCCGTCCATATAAACCTGTCCGCCGTTGGCGTGGACGGTCTCGCAAATCTCCTTGATGGTTTCCTCGAACACGCCGTGCGTGGATGGATAGGTGACCATCAAGGCCGCCAGTTGCCGCCGGTGGGCCTCGGCCTCGGCGCGCAGGCCCGCCAGGTCAATATTGCCTTCCTTGTCGCAGGCCACGGCCACGACTTTCAGGCCGGCCATCACCGCGCTAGCGGGGTTGGTGCCGTGGGCGGAGGCCGGGATGAGGCAGACCCGGCGGTGAGGTTCGCCGCGGGCTGCGTGGTAAGCGCGAATCGCCAGCAGGCCGGCGTATTCCCCCTGAGAACCCGCATTAGGCTGGAGCGAAACGCTCGCAAAGCCCGTTATCTCCGCCAGCCACTCCTCCAACTGCCGGAACAGGACCTGGTATCCGCGCCCCTGCGCCAGTGGCGCAAAGGGGTGCAGGCGGCTGAACTCCGGCCAGGTAATCGGGAGCATTTCGACTGCCGCGTTGAGTTTCATGGTGCATGACCCCAGCGGGATCATCGAGGTGGTCAGTGATAAGTCCTTGGATTCGAGCCGCTTGAGGTAACGCAGCATCTCGGTCTCCGAATGATAGCGGTTGAAGACCGGATGGGCCAGGTATTGGCTGGTCCGGGCAAGGGGGGCCGGGTAATCCGCTTCGACGCCCCCGGCCACGTCAGGCGCTTGGAAGGCCGGCTGCCCCTGGTCGTTGAAGACCTCCCAGATGTCCAGGAGGTCCCGCTCGGTCGTCGTCTCATCCAGTGAGATGCCAAGGGTATGTCCGTCGAGGCGCCGGAGATTCATGCGGCGGGCTTCTGCCCGCTTCAGAACATCCTCAGAATTGCGATGGCCCAAGCCAACGCGTATCGTGTCAAAAAACTGCGCGGGTCCGACATCGTAGCCCAAGCGCGCCAAACCTCGAGCCAGGAGGCTCGTCAGGAGGTGGACATGCCGGGCGATTTGCCTCAAACCTCCCGGCCCGTGATAGCAGGCATACATCGAGGCGAGGTTGGCAGGCAGGGCCTGGGCGGTGCAGATGTTGCTGGTGGCCTTTTCGCGGCGAATGTGTTGTTCGCGCGTTTGCAGCGCCAGGCGCAGGGCAGGACGGCCGCGTCTGTCTTTGGACACCCCCACAATCCGCCCGGGGATATGCCGCTTGAAGGCCTGGCGGGTGGCAAAATAGGCCGCGTGCGGCCCGCCATAGCCCAGGGGCACGCCAAATCGCTGCGCGCTGCCCAGCGCAATGTCCGCCCCGAATTCTCCCGGCGGACGAAGCAGCGTCAGGCTCAGCAAATCCGAGGCGATTGCCACCAAGGCCCCTGCGGCGTGGGCCTGCCCCACCAAGGCCGAGAAATCGTGAATCTCGCCCCAGGTGTCCGGATACTGTGCCAGGGCGCCGCAGACCTGGGCGGTGAACTGAAAGCTCCGGTGGTCCCCGACAATCACCTCGACCCCCCGAGCCCGGGCGCGGGTCTTGACCACCTCGATCGTCTGCGGGTGGCATCCCGATGACACCAGGAAGGTGTTCCGTCCTTCCTTGAGCCCACGGCACATTGCCATGGCCTCGGCGGCAGCCGTGCCTTCGTCCAGGAGCGAGGCGTTGGCGACTTCCAGCCCGGTCAGGTCCATGACCATGGTCTGGAAGTTGAGCAGCGCCTCCAGCCGGCCTTGCGAGACCTCGGCTTGGTACGGAGTATATGGGGTGTACCACCCGGGGTTCTCGAGCAGGTTGCGCTGCAGCACCGCCGGCGTGATGCAGTCGGAATAGCCCATGCCGATGAAAGAGCGAAAGACCTGGTTTTGCGAGGCGATTTCTTTCAAGGCCGCCAGGGCCTCCTGCTCGCTGCGGGCCGGCGGCAGGTTGAGCGGGCGGCGCAACCGAATCGCCGCCGGCACCGCCTCCGCCACCAAGGCGTCGAGGCTCGGGCAGCCCAGCGCCTCGAGCATCTGCCGGGCCTCCTCCGCGCTCGGCCCGATGTGCCGGCGCGAAAACCGGTCCGGATGCGCCAGCCAACCCGCTTCCACCGGCGGCTTCGCCCCGGCGGTCCGGCCATTTGCCTTTTTCAAATCGAGTGCTTCCTCTGCAAGCATCCGTGGAAAGTACGGGCTGTCGCCGCCAAATCAAGCGGGATCTAAGAACGGGGTCCACGCATTACCCTGGCCCAAACCCCGCAATGCCGCCGCCACCTGGCCCGGGGCGATGCCGCCGTCGTTGGGCGGAATCCGCTGGTGCCAGTAAGGACGGAAGCCCTCGGATTGCAGCCGATGAACTGCGCGTTCGGTCAGGTAGCGGTTTTGAAAACAACCGCCGGAAAGAACGGCGCGTTGCTGGCCCGTTCGCCGCGCCACTTCCACCATGACCTCGGCCAGTGTGTTATGAAACCGGGCTGAAATTGGGCCCGGAGGAATGCCGGCCTTCACCTCGGCGATTATTTGGGAGACCATGGGCGACCAGTCAATGGTGAGTGAGGAGCCGCCGCCGCGCCGGAGCGGCGCTTCCGCCTCCGCGACGCGCCAAAGCGCCGCTACGGCGCGACGGCGGTTGGCGCGCCGTGGAGGCGGGTGACGAATGGTCTGAAGGGCGGATGGCGGAGGGCCGTCGATCGAAAACGGATAGGTTTCGTCGGTTTGTATTCCCTGGAGGGCGAACTCGAGTTCCATGGCGGCCTGGGCCTCGAAACGGACTTGCTGGCGCAGGCCGGTGAGCGAGGCGACGGCATCGAAGAGGCGGCCGGCGCTGGAGGTGAGCGGTGAATTGAGGCGGCGGGCCAGCATGGTCCTGAGGCCGGCCAGTTGGGGGCGCGAGAAGGCGCGCACGGGCGCCAGTTCCTCCTGTTCCAATGCCGCTGGGCCCAACACCTCGAAAAGCAGGCCCAGAGCTGCGCGACGAGGCTCTTTGACGGCCCGCTCGCCGCCCGGCAATGGGAAGGGGCGAAGGTGGGCGACGCGCTCCCAGGCAGTCTCGGTGACGACAAAGAACTCTCCGCCCCACACCGTGCCGTCCAGGCCGTAACCGGTGCCATCCCACGAAACGCCCAGAACCGGAGGCGACAGTTCGTTATCCACCATGCATGAAAGGACATGCGCCAGGTGATGCTGCACGCGCACCATCTGCAGGCCGGCAGCCGGCGCAGCGCGGGAAACCCGTTCGAGGGCATATCTGGTGGAGAGATAATCCGGGTGCGCATCGGCCGCCAGCACGGCGGGCTCCGATTCGTACAATCTCTGGAAATCGCCGATCACCCGCCCAAAGGCCTCATAAGCGGCCTCGGTCTCCAAATCCCCAATGTGCTGGCTGATGAACACCTGCGAACCCACCGAGAGCGCAATCGTGCTCTTCAAATGCGCGCCCAGGCCCAGGACAGACTGCGCGCGCCCCCCGCGCCCATCGTTGAGCGTGGAGCCACTCAGCCTGACCGGCAGCGGGGCATAGCCTCGCGCGCGCCGCAAAACCAGCTCCCGCCCCATCATCACCCGCACGATCGAATCGTCCACGTGCCGAACGATGGGACGGTCGTGGACCAGGAAGAGATCGGCGATGCGGCCCAGGCGTTCGAGTGCCTGGGGTTCAGTCGTGCAGATCGGTTCGTCGCTCAAATTGCCGCTGGTAGCCACGATGGGAAAGGCCAGCAGCGACAGCAGCAGGTGGTGCAGGGGAGTGTAAGGGAGCATCACGCCCAGGGTGGGATTGCCCGGGGCGATAGACGGGGCCAGGCCGCGGGTGTGAGGCGTGAGACCTGGCGCCTCAAGGCGGCGGAGCAGGACAATGGGCGCTTCCGGGCAGCGCAGCAGACGCTCTTCGGCAGCGGACATTTCGCACACGGTCCGGATGGCGGCCAGGGTCGGGAACATCAGGGCGAAGGGTTTTTCCTCACGGTGCTTGAGGGCGCGCAGGCGCCGCACGGCCCGCTCGTCGTGCGCCGCCACGACGAGGTGAAAACCGCCCAATCCCTTGACGGCCACAATCCGGCCGGCGCGAATTGCCTCCGCAGCCGCGGCCAGGACCGCCGGCGCCGTGTGGCGGCACTCGGTCGACCCTGCGTCTGACGGGGCCGCCCCGCCGGCCAGCACTTTGCCTTGAGGGTCCCACAGCTCGAGACGCGGCCCGCACCGGGGGCAGGCGTTAGGCTGGGCATGGAAGCGCCGGTCGCGTGGGTCGTCATATTCGGCCTGGCACTGCGGACACAGGGCGAACTTCTTCATCGAGGTGTTTGCGCGATCGTAGGGCAGCGATTCGATAATGCTGAATCGCGGGCCGCAGCGGGTGCAGTTGGTGAAGGGATAGAAGCAGCGGCGGTCGTGTGGGTCGAAGATCTCCCTCAGGCAATCCGGGCAAGTCGCGATGTCCGGCAGCACCAGCGCCCTCTTGCTGCCGCCCTTCTGGCTGGGGCGAATCTCGAAGTCCCCGTAGCCGGCAGGGTCGAGCCAGGCGGCTTCCAGGCTCTGGATGAAACTGCGCGGGGGCTTTTCCGTCTCGAGACGAAGCCGGAATTGCTCGAGCTGGGCCGGCCCTCCTTCGGCTTCGATAAACACACCCTGGGCGGAATTGCTGACCCAGCCTTTCAAACCCAGCTCGCCCGCCAGGCGAAAGACAAAGGGGCGAAATCCGACGCCCTGAACCGCGCCGCAAATCGCCAGTTTCAAACGCCTTGCTTGAGATTGTGAGGCGGGTGTTCTCACTCCCGGCGGTCCACCTGGAGGGTCGAGAGCCGGCCGCGGACGCAACCGACTTTGATGACCATATTGGTCATTTCGTAGATGAGCCAGCACTGGCTGCCGCTGGCGGTGTCATCACGGAAGCTCGGTTCGCCGAGGGCGCTCAGGCATTGCTCGATTCTTGGGGTCAGCGACAAGGACCGCTCGAGGCCGGGGAGGTCCTGCGTGAAAATGGATTTCACGGCGTTGCCCGTGGAATCGAAAAAGACGGTGACTTCCTTGTAGCAAAACCGGGGGCCCTCGAAGCCTTTGGCCCAGATCTCCGGCGGTTTCCCCCACCGGCTCACTACTTCGTCCATGGTCATGCCGGGGCGCACACCGGCCACGCTGGCGGTGGTCTTGAGCTTGGCCAGGTTGGTCAAGATGCTCGTCAGCTTGAAGCCTCGGTTGTTCGTGTCCACCAGCAGCGGTGAGAGGACCTCCCAGGTTTCCGGATTGGAGGCGGTAAAGCTCAGGAACTGCTGAAAGAACCGTTGCTCGGCGGCCAAGCAACTCAGAGAGCCGAGCAGGGCCAGACACAAGGCTGCGCAGTGGCGGAGGGCGCACGCCGAGCCGGACACCGGGACAAGTGTTTTCGGACCAGGGGGCCGCGGGCGGGCGGCTTCTTTAAGATTGCCGGCTTCTGGCATCCCTGCATGAAAGCAGACCCGCGCGCGCCTGGCAAGAGGGGAGAATTCAAGAGGAAGTGGCTTGTCATTGCGGGGGAATTGTCTCATGCTTTTGAGCAACGTGGGTTGGGCATTGAAAGTCGCATTGGAGAGGCCGCCGTGTGAAACGGTTCTTGCATAGCTGGGTAATCAACACCCTGGCGGTCCTGGTGGCGGTGTGCCTCCTCCGCCCCCGCATCAATTATGCGGGCCTGGCGGACCTGCTTGTGGCGTCGCTGTTGTTGGGGGTGCTTAACGCAGTGCTGCGGCCGATACTGATGCTGCTGACGTTTCCGATCCTCATCGTGACGCTGGGCCTGTTCAGGTTCGTCATCAACGCCCTGTTGCTGCTGCTGGTCGGTTACCTGCTTCGCCCGCACTTCTCGGTCGAGGGTTTTTGGGCCGCCTTCTGGGGCGCGCTCATCATCAGCCTGGTCTCGAGCATCCTCAACGTCCTGACCGGCAGCAGGCGTGTCCGCTTCCGGCGGTTGCGCCGCCCGCCGGATTCCCGCGACGACGGAGGCGGACCGGTCATTGATGTCTAGCGCATGAACGGGCTGCAGGCCGTCATCTTCGACATGGACGGCGTGATTGTGGACAGCGAGCCGCATCACGAGCGGGCCTTCCTGGAGGTCATGCGCGCCCTGGGTTATAGCGGCGCCCACGGGCTGCGGTTCTCGGAGTATGTGGGGCGGTCGGACCAGCAGTTGTGGATCGATTTCGTTGCGAGGAACAAACCCAAGCAGGCGGTCGAGGAGTTGGCCGCGATGAAGCGGGCGTACATGCTCGAGTCGATCCGGCGCGAACGCCCCCTGTTCGCCGGGCTGCCCGGCCTGGTTGAGAAGCTGGCCAGGCGCTATGCCATGGCCCTGGCGTCCGGTTCCGAGCGGGCGATTGTCGAGGAGGTCCTCCGGTTGGGGAACCTGGGCCGGTTCTTCGCCGCAGTCGTCACCGACACCGAGGTCCCGCGCGGCAAGCCTGCCCCGGACATTTTTCTGCGGGCCGCTCAACTGCTGGGCGTGGCCCCGGAGAGCTGCTGCGTGATCGAGGATTCGATGCCCGGAGTGGCGGCGGGCCTGGCCGCCGGGATGCAGGTCATCGCCATTACCAACACCCATCCGGCCGAACAACTGCGCGCCGCCACCCGCGTCGTGCGCTCCTACGAGGAAATCGGGCGTCTGTTGATTGGCTAATCCAGGCCCGGCTCAATGGCCCATTGGCCGTCGATCATACTCGCCGCCACCGGGCCGGGGTGCTCGAGGATGGCGTCGTGAACCCGGGCCAGCTTTCCGGAAAAGGGCAGGGCGATGAGATCGGCCAGGGCCTGGGCGGCAATCTGGCCGACTTTGCCTTCCAAGCCCAGGGCGCGCGCGCCGTTGAGCGTGGCCATCTGTAGAATCTCGAGGGGCCGCGGCGCGGAGTCGCTCTCGGCCAACACCCGCATCTCCTCGAACATGTTCAACTGGAGCGTCTGACGCGGCGTTTTACACACGCTGGCCAGGCTGTCAGTGCCGAGGCAGACATTGACCTGCGCCCGGCGCAAGGCGCGCAACGGAAAGGGCTTGTGGCGAAAATAGAAATGACTGCGCGGACAATGGGCTACGCTGGCCCGCGCGCCGCCCAACAACGCTGCGTCCCGTGGCTCCAGGTAGTTGGCGTGAACCGCCAGGAGGTTGGGGCCGAGCATCCCGCACCGGTGGAGGTGCTCCACCGGCGAGCCGTGGCCGCAATCCGACATGTCGCGCGCGTTGCGGCGGAGCCAGTCGAACATCTCGCCCTGGCGGCGGGTAAACATGTCGAACTCGAGGGCGGACTCGGCGACGTGGGTGGCGATACGCCAGCGGCGGCGGCGGGCGGCGGCGGCGCTCAGGCGAAGCAGCTTTGGGATCGTCGAATAGGGTGCATGGGGCGAGAGACCGGGGCGCCAGGGCGCCCCTGGCAACGAGGCTATCCGGGCCATGGTTTCCCGGACGATGACCGGCGCGGGGCGGCGGCCGATGCCGATCATTTCCAGGAACGACAGGACGCGCAGGGGCGTGGTCTGCCAGACGCCCGGGAGAAGGTCGGGAACGGCTTCGATGTCGCCCACGGTGGTGGCGCCGGTGTCCAGGAGCATCTGTGCGCCGTGGCGCCAGGATTGGCTGTAGTCGCTTCGGGTCCATCCGGCCTTGGTAGCATTGAGCAGTTTCAGCCAATCGGTGAACACCTTGGGAGGCGGAAAAAGGCCCGCCATGTCGGTGTAATCCAGGTGGCAGTGGGCATTGACCAGGCCCGGCAAGAGGGCCGCTTGGCCCAAGTCAACGACCGGGCCCGGGGCGGCGGAGAAATCGCGCCAGGGACCGACGGCGGCGATGCGATTGCGCCGGATGAGGACCGCCCCGTCCGGGATCGGCGCCCGGGCGACAGGCACGACAACGCGGGCGCGAAGGATCACACACCCTCTTGCTGGCGGTTGAGTTTGCCGCGGGCGGCAGTTTTACGTTTTCGGGCCTTGTATCGGTTGTGGCGCTCGCGGATTTGCTGCTCGATCTTCTTGACGACCAGGTCTATGGCGGCATAGAGATCGTTCTCGACGGCCTCGGCGAACAAATCGGGTCCCGGCAGGGAGAGCCGGACCGAGCAGCTAAACTCGCGCTCCGGGGCCTTGGCGGAGTCGTGTTCCAACGTTACCCGGGCGCTGGTGGCGCGCGTTTGCAGGTGTTCCAGTTTGGCCATCCGGCTCATAATGTGGTCTTCGATGGCCTTGGTCAGCGTCAGGTTGTGCGTCGAAAGGATCATATTCATGCCCTATGATGCCGCCGGAGCGGCGCAAAATCCAGTCGGAAAACTTGAATGCGGGCGCACTTTTCATTACCTATGCAAGAGTGCCTGGCGAAATCATTGCGGTTGCCAATCAAAAGGGCGGAGTCGGCAAGACGACCACCGCCGTGAACCTCTCTGCCTGCATCGCGGCGGTTGGCCGGCGCGTGCTCTTGTTCGATCTTGACCCGCAGGCCAATGCGACCAGCGGTATGGGCCTGGACAAAACCCAGGGCGGCAGCGCCTACCGGGTGCTGCTGGGCGAAGGCGCTCTACTGGAAAAAGTTCGGCCCACCGCCTTCGAGCGGCTGGAGATGATCCCGAGCGAAGTGGACCTGTGCGGCGTCGATATCGAGTTGGCCCGCGCCGAGAACCACCTCCAACAGGTCCTCCGCTCGTTGCAGCCGGTGGTGCAATCCCAGAGGTTCGACGTGATCTTCATCGATTGCCCGCCCTCCCTGGGCATCTTGACTCTCAACGCCTTTGTGGCGGCGGACAGCGTGCTGGTTCCCCTCCAGTGCGAGTACTACGCCCTGGAAGGCATCTCGATGCTCAACCGCGTGATGGCCCAGTTGCACGACAGCGGGGCCAATCCCAGGCTTGAACTCCTGGGCGTGGTCATGACGATGTTCGACGGACGCACGCGGCTCTCCCAGCAGGTCGTCGCCGAGGTGCGGCAGCATTTCGGCCAAAAGGTCTTCCAGACCCTCATTCCCCGGGCCACGCGCCTGGCCGAGGCCCCCAGCTTCGGCAAACCCATTATCCACTACGATAAGTACAACGCCGGCGCCGCCGCCTACGAACTCCTGGCCCAGGAGGTCCTGGCTCGACTGGAATCCGCCTAGTCAGTACACATCCCGCAAGTAACGCCTTTGGCTCTTCAAAAGAGTGACATTCACGTACTCTGCGGCGGCGGCAGGAGAGAGGCCGCCTTGTTCCTGGGCGATTTGGATGAGCGTTTGATGCACGTCTTTGGCCATCCGCCTGGCGTCGCCGCAGACATAGAAATAAGCGCCGTTTTGGAGCCAGGCCCAGAGTTCAGCGGCCTGTTCGCGCAGGCGGTGCTGAACATAGACCTTGTGCGGTTGGTCGCGGGAGAAGGCAAGGTCGAGCCGGTGAAGGTTGCCCTGGCGATGCCAGGCAAGCAATTGGTCCCGGTAGAGGAAATCGGTGGCGCGATGCCGTTCCCCAAAGAAGAGCCAATGGCGGCCCGTGGCGCCTTGGGCGATGCGCTGTTCCAGAAAGGCGCGGAACGGGGCAATGCCCGTGCCCGGGCCGCACATGATGATGTCCGCCGCCGCATCGTCGGGCAGATGGAAGGCGCGGGAGGGCTGGACGTAAACCGGTATGCTCTTGGCAAACAGGCCGGCGTGGTCTGCGAGAAAACCTGAAGCCAGCCCTTTTTTTGCGCGGCCGTGGGTGTCGTAACGCACCACGTCGACGCACAGGTGCACTTCGCCCGGGTGGACCAGGGGCGAAGAGGCTATCGAGTAGAGTCGCGGCGCCACCGGCGTGAGCTGCCCCACGAAGGCCGCGGGCGACTCGAACCGCGCCTGGTTAAAGTCCTTCAGGATGTCCACATAATCGCGGGTCTCGATGTATTCAGAGAGCCGGGCGCTGTCGCCGGTGATTTCCATGAGCCGGTTGCGCTGTGGGCCTTGGGGGATGCGCTCGGCCAGGGCGCTCATGACCCTCCGGCTTGCCCGATTGACGATGTAATCCGCCAGCAGGGCCTCTCGAAGGGTCGTGGGGCGGCCGTTGGCATCGCACACGCCCGACTCCGGCTCAAACCCCAGCAGGGCGATGAGTTCCTCAACCAGGGCCGGACCATTGCGCCCGAAGGCGCCCAGCGAATCCCCGGGCGCATAAGTCAAGCCGCTCCCCTCCAGGCTCAGCACAAAATGTCGCGTGTCCTTGAGCGAGCCGGGGCTGGTCAAACGCTCGTGGCCTATCAATTCTGCGACAAATGGGTTGGCCCGGGAATAGGGGCTGGCCGTTGCCGCCGGGCGGTCCAAGAGGGGGTCAGACATGGTTTGCAACATCGTCAGTGTAACTATTCGCTCGCAAACCGCCAAGAATCAAACTGTTCCGGGCCTGGTTATTGACGCTGGGATGAGGGCTTGCGGGGCAGCTTGTCGTCGGCCATGGCGGCATCATAGACAAAGGCGGCCAGTATGACGGCGGCCTGTTTCAGGTCGTCGGGCGGGACGCGGTCGACGAGGTCCTGGTTGGTATGATGCGTCCGGGTGTCGTAGTCCAGGGGGTCCTGCATGAACTCGAAGCCTGGCAGGCCGATTTCGTCAAAAGAAAGATGGTCGGTGCCGCCGGTATTGGAGGCGGTGATGGTTTCTGCGCCGAGGTCGCGGAACGGTTCGAGCCAGGCGCGGAACAGGGGCCGGACGGCCTCGTTGTTCTGCATGTAGATGCCGCGGATTTTGCCTGCGCCATTATCGAGGTTGAAGTAGGCGGAGAGCTTTTCATACTCCTGGAGGCGCACGAACTTGCGAGTAGAGGAGGAATTGGCGGACGCGGAGCCGGGAGCGGGTCGGGCGTCGGCAGGGTTTCTGTTCGAGGAGGAGAGCCAGGATGGCCGTGGATACTCGCCCATTGAGATGGGATGGGGGCGGTCGGAATCCTTGGGGGAGCGGAGGGGGCCGGCGGGGGCGAGGTTGGTGGCCAGTTGGGTGGCGGATGCGAGATTGGTGGCGGCGGCAGTGGTGATGTTGGTGTAGTAGCCAAAGTGGCCGGCCACGTAGGCCTTGGAGCCAAGCAGGCCCTGCTCTTCGCCGCTCCAGAGGGCGAGGCGGATGGTGCGGCGCGGCTGGAGCTTCAAAGCGGCGATGATGCGGGCGGCTTCCATGGCGGTGACGGCCCCGGCGCCGTTGTCGGTTGCGCCGGTCCCGGCGTGCCAGGAGTCGAGATGGCCGCCGAGCATGACGATTTGGTCTTTGAGGTCGCTGCCTGGGATTTCGGCGATGGTGTTGTAGGCCATGAGGTCGTCGTCGTTGAATTGGACCTGGAGGTCGACGGCCATTTTGAGTTTCTCGCCCTTTTGTATCATGCGCACCAGGCGGTTGTAATCCTCTATGGCGAGCGTGACTTGGGGCGGGATGGCGGGGGCATTGGCGGACCAGGGGCGGGCCGACCTCGCCCCGGCGTTGGTGCCGCGGCCATCACTGGCGGGAACCGATGCGGCGGCCACCAGGAAAGTCCCTCCGTCGCCCATCATGCTGGGGTTGACCACCAGGGCAACCTGCTCTTTGGCCAGGAAGGACAGGGTGCGGAGTTGGCTTTGGAACCGGACCGGGGCCGGCCTGCGAGGCGCAGGACGGTCGCCCGGGGCGAAAGAGTAGCGGATGGCATTGTCGGCGCCCGCGTTGGCCAACCGGAGCAGGTTGGCTTCCGTGATGCGAACCGCCAGGGGTTCAAAGCGAGGGGTCACCTCGCGCGGCCGGCCGGCCAGGACGATGGCCCCTTTGAGTTTGCCTTCGTACATTTTGAAATCGGTGTTTGTTCCTGGGTCCAGATAGACCACATCGGCCACCAGGGGTTTGTCAAAGCCGGGGGACCAGGCGGCAGGGCAGCCCAGCAGCGGGATTGTCTGCGGCTCGATGATCTGGGCGGAGAACCGTTTGAGGGTCCAACCGCGTCCGAAGGGTCCCCAGGCCTCCAGGTGGGCGTTGGTCAAACCCCAGCCCGCCATGCGGTCGCGCGTCCACTGGTTTGCCCGCTTGAGATTGGGCGAGCCCGTCAGCCGCGGACCAATCACATCGCACAAGCAGCTCAGGGTTTCCATCACCTGCGAATGCTCCATGCCTTCCTCGCGAATGCGGGCAATCGCATCGGCTTGGTCGGCGTTCTTTTCTGCCGAGGCGGTTTCGGCGGACAGGCCCGGGCGGGCCAGGAGCACGGCGGACGCTGCAAGGGACAGACACGCTAAAAACGTTGGCGCTTTCATGGTCACATCTATTTTGCCGCCGCGCCCGGCTTCGCATTCGGGGCAGGGGGCCGGTAACTCGTCAGGGGCAGGCCGTAATCATAAATGGGAAGACCATTGACCTCCTCCCCCATATCAAGGGCCAGGCAGTCCACCACGTACTTCGTGGCATCGGGAAAAGCGGCCAGTTTGGCGCGGCAATCGGCGAGCTGGGGACGGAGGCTCGCAAGCTGCGCCTTGGCTTGGTTCTCGACCAGGCGCAATTGGCGGATCTGGACGGCAAGAGCGCGTGAATGCTGGGTGTTGGGGCCGAGCTCCCGCAAGCGCATGGCCGCCGCGCTGAGGGCGTTCGATAGGACCTGGCTCTGATCATGCAATGCCTTGGACTGAGCGGCGACTTGCGAGAATTGCTCGAGTTCGGAGACCGGCGGGTGGCTGAGGGCAAGCTTGACCTGGCCGTTTGCGGAGGCGCGCGCTTTGGCGGCGGCACGGCCTCGAGTCGCAGGAGGGTCCAGGCGTCCCTCGACGGTCCATCCCCAGCCGTTGGTGGCAACGACTGCGCCGGTGACATGGGCCCAGGCGTAGAGGGGACGGTCCCCGTGGCGATTGGTCCACCATCGGAAGAGCGGCTCCAAATCGACGGTTTGTCCCGCGATGAGCCGCTTGGGGTCTTTGAGCGGATTGGCCTGGACAGCGCAGATGGCCAACCACGCCAGGCCGGAGAGACAACAAAACGTCAGAGCGAATCGGGCTCGCATCATCCACACCATACTCCTGTCGCTCACGGTGTTGTCAAGCCTTCAAGACCGACCCCTCGACCCAGCGCCGCGGCCAGTGACAAAGTGCTCCGCAAACCATTGCAGGAGACTCTTAGGTCGTCTCCTACAGTGGCAGAGACTCCTTACGTCGTCTCCCTACAGTGGAGAGACTCCTCATGTGGTCTCCTACAGTGGCAGAGACTCCTTACGTCGTCTCCTACAATGGTCTGGCGGCCGGAATGGGCTGAATGAATTCGCTGGCTTTGACGTAAAGGTCCTCGAATACTGGCTCTGCTGAGCCGGCCTGTCCTGTTTATGAGCACAACCCTGGATATGAACCTGCCCATTCTGGAAGCCATCAAACCGGAATGCACCACCCGGCTCTTTGGTCTGCGCGGCGGCCAGATCAAGGTCCCGGACTTCGACCCGGACCACTTGCTGTTCCACGTTGTCATCGCGCCGGACGGCTCGAGGCAATTGCGGGCCATCACGCCGCAGGAGGCGGGCGGGAGGATTCCCGGCAATCCGTATGACCTGCTGGCGCGCGTGCGGCGGCAGTGCGCCGCCTTTCCGCTGTCCTTCCCGCGCCAGCATACCGATGCCCAGGGTCATGCCTGGGACCTGGTCTGCAAGGGCACGCTCACGGTAGCCGACGCCAGGCGGTTCGCCGAGCGGGGCCTGGGTCTCGTCTCGGTGGGCGCCCCGCTACGCCGGGACCGATTGGCCGCCTGGCTGGCGCAGGAGTTTGGCCAGGCGGTACAGGACTCTCTGCGGGCCGAACTGAGCAAACAACCGCTGGAGGCCTTGCGCGAGAAAAACGTCCTGCCGGCCGAGTGGTGGTCAAAACGATTTGCCCTGGGCTTGGAGCGGTTCGGCCTGCAACTGGCGGACCTTGAGGTGCGATGGGAGAGCGCCGAGTCGAGCCGGGCAGAACAGGCCGCGCGCGACCGCCAGGCGCAGGCTCGAGTCTCCGAGCAGGTGGAGGCGCAAGACGTCCAGCGCCTCGAACAAGCCCGGCGCGAGGGGGAACTGGCTCGATGCATCGAGGAAATCGACGCCGCGGAAATCGACCGCAAAGGCGACCTCAAGCTCAAGGGCTTGGCCAGCCAGGCCCGTCTGGACCAGGTGGAAGAAGAGTTCAAGCAGCGGCGCCTCCAGGCCGAGCAGAAGTACCGCGAGGCCCAACTGGCGGGAGAGATACGACTGCGGGACCTTCAACGCGACAGCGAGAAACGCGCCCTCGAACACGAGCAGGAGATGATTACCTTGCGGGGAAGGGCCGCCCAGCAGCACCGCCAGCAAGCCGAATCGCAACAGCGCATCGAGCAGGAAGCCGGGCGCAAGGCCGACATTGAAGCCAGGAAACTCCAGGCGGAGTTGGCCCAAGCGGAGGAAACGGCCAGGCAGGCGGCGGCGGCCACGGCCGAACAACGCGAGTTGGCGGAACTGAGGGTTGAACGGTTGCGCCTTGAGAAGAACCAGGCCGAGCACGGCGTCAAAACCGCCTCCGAGCGGGCGAAGGCCGCCGAGCTCGAACGCCAGAGAGCCGAGCTGGCCGTGCAGCAGGCCCAGGAAGATTTGCAGGGCGCGCAAGAACAGCGCCGCCAGGCGGAGCGTTCGTACCAGGCCCAGGCCCAGGCCCTGGGAGACGTGAAGGAGGAGTTGAAGAAGCTATTCGGCGGGTTCACCAGCGAGGTCCTGACGGGCCTGTTCCAGGGCAATCAAAGGGCTGCCTACAACGCGGCCGGCTCGATTACCGCTCACGGTTTCAGCGCGCAACAGCTTTTGGCCGTGGGCATTAACACACCGCTGGACTTCATCGAGCGCCTGCAGGATTCGACGGTGCAGGTCCGCAAGAACAACCTCAAGCGCAAACGTTACTCGACCCGCGACATCCTCACCGGACCGGCAAGGGAGGTGGAGTTCGACACGCAGTTTGTCCACGAAAAGGTGGATTTCGAGTTTGTCAGCCCCCGTTCGGGCTATGTCACCGTTATCAACCCGGGGACCAGCGGGAAGTTCTGGCTGCATGTGCCCAACGCCCATTGTCCCATGGCGCGCATCGAGGGAGGCCGCACTTACCAGGTGCCCGGTCCCGAATTGCTTCCCGAAGACAAACTCGAGGCGGCCGGCCTGGCCTTCTACGAGAGCGGCCCGGCGGGGTGGGAATACATCGTGGTCATCGTCTCGGACGAACCGTTGATGGAAGCCGCCGTCTTGGGCCGCTCCCGTGAACAGGCGCCCGCCATCGAGCTTTCCCCGGCGGAGCTCCAGGGCGCCCTCGACCGCCTCGAGCGAATGGGGCGCGGCCAATGGGCGGCGGGCGTGGCCAGATTTCGGGTAGAGCCGCCACCCTGAAAAGTCGTCCGAAAAACCCCGCCGGCATAAGACCTAAAGGTGTCCTGGGTTGGCAGTGCGGGGATGGTCGCGCGCCGGATTGCGCGCCGCTGAATGGTTTTTTCGGTCTCTTCGTATGGAGGTGTGGCGTTCGGACCGCTCACGGCAGGCGAGGGCAGTTTGGCGGAGCCGGGGGTGGTGACGGTTATAGAGACGCAGGTTTTAATCGAGAAAGGTCCCGTTATGTTTCGACTTTACCGATGGCTGGTTGGTTTCTTGACTTTGGCCGGGTCGCTGGCGCTTGTCATCTGGCTGTTGTGGCTGGGCTGGACTCACTTTGGGCCGCGCAAGCCCCAGCTCAGCGCCTTGCGTCGGCAAGTGGCCGAGCAGGTGGTCCCGTCCGTGCTCGAAGACCTGCGCAAGAACAAGGGTTCGCTCCGGAGCGTCGCTTTTCTGCACCTGGTCAATGACCCGGCGGATTACGTCACCGACCAACTTCGAGCCAACATCGAACAATCCGGCGTTGTGGACCTGCTGGATGAGCGGGTGGGCGAAAAAGTGGCGCGCGCGCTCCACTTGCGCATTGCCTCGGTCGGGGAACTCGAGGCCGCCGCGCGGGAAGGCCGGGGATTGGGCGCGCAGGGGGTCATTTTCGGCAAGGTCAACTCGTTCGAGTCCTACCCGGGCGGGGCGAAGATGGACCTCGAGCTTAGCCTCGCCGAGGTGGCGGGGCCCAAGGTGCTCTTCACCAGGCGTTACAGCAAGGAGGTCCCGAGCGGCCCGTTTGCGCCGGCGGCCGTCCCGGAGAGCGCAAGCCACATCGGGGGCTTGGAACGTTTGCTGGCGTGGGGCGTGATGGTGCTGCTGTTGCCGGTCTTCACGGTCTCGTTCATTCGCGCGATGGTGCGCAAGGAATCCAACCGCGCCAACGCCTTCACCCTGGGCGTTTATACTGCCGCCGATGCTTTGCTGGCCTGTCTGCTGCTGGGGGCCGGCCTGACTTCCTTGCTCTCGGCCCTGCTTTTTGCGCTGGTTGTCGGCATGGCCTTTGCCTACAATGTGTTCATCATGACCTTCGCATTGAAAATGGAACAGTGAATTAGCCTTAGCCGCCGCCGCACAAAGAAAGGAACCCCATGGAACATTTCAATGACCTCCTCAGTTCGATCGCTTCGCGCTTGAGGCAGGGCCTCGGCCTGCAGCCCTCCGAGCAGCGGCAACTTGAGGCCTGGAAGGCCAAGTACGCCCAGGACAAGGCCGACAACCAGGACCGGCTGGAATCCGTCAAGGACGAGGTTCGGCAGCTCGAGGCGCGCATCCTTCAGAAGAAGGCCAAGTTCGATCAATCCCATGGGCCGGTGCAGAAGATCCTCGGCGCGGAAATCGAGCAGGCCTTTCGCGAACTGGACCGCAAGGAGAAGCAGGTCAAGATCATCGTGGACTGTATCGAAGCGGTTTCCATTGCCCTGGATAAGATTAAGGAATTGGAGCACGCCAAGGCCCACCGTTTAAAGGAGGGCGAGCTGGATCAAGCCGCCATTTTGGCCGAGGATGCCATCGAAGAGAACAAACAGGTTCTCGACGCCCTGAAGGACCTCCAGAAACTTGAACATGGCGGCCTGGAGACCGAGCCGGTGGACGTCAAAAAACGGATGCGCCAAATGACCGGCGCGGCTGAGAGGGACACCGGCTTGTCTGAGAAAACGCTGGAACGCCTCAAACAACTGGAAAAGCAAACGGAGGGGTAGGCATCGGCGTCCAATTTGACAATCAACTGATAACTCCCGAACCGAAAGGAAACAAGACCTATGGCAATTGGTGACCTCTTCAAGTCCAAGCAAGAACGCGAGCGCGACGCCCGGGGCAAGCGGCGCAAGGCCTTCCGCGAGGCCGAAAACGCGGTGGATGCCGTCAAGGACCGGGTCAAGAAACTCAAGGGCGAGCGGGACAAGGCCTGGAGCGAGGCCCGAGTGTATCTGAAGGACGGCCAAAAGGCCGCCTCGCAGCGGTGCCTCCAGACGGTCCGCGCCAGCGAGGTCATGATGGCCAAGCTCGAGACCAAGAAATGGGTCTTCGAGCAACTCCTCACCAAGCTGGACATGGCCAAGACCGACCAGGAGTTCTCCGGCGCCCTCGGCGCCATCAACGCCGTGATCAAGATTGACCCCGACGCGGTCGCGGACGTGCTCGGCGAGGTCGAAGACAAGCTCGGCGACCAGGTGGACACCGACAAGGTCTGGGAGAAGATGCACGAAAAGGAAATGGAGGGCGCCAGCAGCCAGATGACCGATTCGGTGCCCAGCGTGGACCAGATGTTCCAGGACCTCGAGGGGGAAGTCGCGGCGGAGATCGGCGAGGAACGGCCGGCCACCGGCAAAGTGACCCCCGCCAAAGATGGCGGACTCAAAGAGGACATCGGCGAGGGCCGCCGCCGCCTCAAGGACCTCCTGGAGGGTGAGAAGTGAGCTTCATCGCCGACAAGAAACGCGAGCACGAGTCCGTGGCAGGGGCGGCGTTGGCCGAGAAGGACTATGCCAAGGCGTTCTTTCACACGGCCAAGGCCGCCGATTTTGGCCTCCGGCTCGCCGAGCAAAGCGAGGGTCTCATCGCGCGGCGTTACGTCGAGGATGCCTTCGAGCTCATCGAAATCGCCGGCAGGCTCAAGGCCAAGGCCCAGACCCAGGACCGGCAATCGGTGGACAAGGTCCTCAAGGAGACGGCCGGCGGGGCAGCGGAGGATGCCGCCGCCGCAGGCTGGGTTTTGCAGGAGAAACCGACGGCGAAACTGGCCGACGTGGCGGGCCTGGATGAGGTCAAGGAGACCCTCAGGGAGAAGGTCCTTCTGCCGTTCCAAAGGCCCGAGGTCTTCCAGCGGTTCAAGGCCAAGTCAGGCGCCGGGGTGCTGATGTACGGTCCGCCTGGCAACGGCAAGACCTTCATCGCCAAGGCCATTGCCGGCGAACTGGACGCCGCGTTCTTCCCCGTCAACGCCTCCCAGATCAAAGACAAGTACGTCGGCGAGAGCGAAAAGAACATGCAACGGCTCTTCGATGAAGCCCGCAAACACGAGCGCGCCGTCATTTTCATTGACGAGGCCGAGCACCTGCTCTCCAGGCGCGGCAACCGCAAGATCGGCGTGGTGACCCAGTTCCTGATGCTGGCTGACGGCTTGGTGGAAAACAAGAACTGCCTGTTGCTCCTGGCGGCCACCAACAAGCCCTGGAGCCTGGACGAAGCCGTCGAGCGGCCCGGGCGCCTCGGCACGCACATCTACGTGGGACCGCCCGACACCAAGGCCCGCGAAGCCATCCTCGCCTACAATATGCGCGGGGCGCCCGTGGGCGGCGACGTGGCCTTCGCCGGCATTGCGGCGCGCACCGAGGGCTACAGCGGCGCGGACCTGGCGGAAACCTGCGATGCGGCCAAGATGCTCGCCATCAAACGCCAATTGAACAGCGGCAGCGCCGAGCAAGTCACCGCCGCGGATTTCGCCGCCGCCCTCGAGCGGGTCAAACCCTCGGTCACCGAGGCGCACGTCAGGCAGTACGTGGAATGGCAAACATCGGGGCAAAGGCCGCCGGACGCGGCTGGGGAGGAGGACTGAGGCGTGGAGCGCGGACAAAGTCGCCACGCTCCGGCGCTCTCACGCTCTCACGCTCTCACGCCCCGGCGCACGGCCCTATAAAAACAGAGACAGGTTATGAAACAAGCGGCATTGCTGGTCGGAATCAATCGCTACGAGGATGACTCCATCGTCAACCTGGCTTACGCCGAACAGGACGCCCTCGAGCTTTACGCCTTCCTGAAGCGGACGGCCCTTTACGATGAAGTCCACCACGTGCCGGCTTCCGAGGCCAACGAAGACCGAATCCTGGATGCCGCCGCCCGCCTGACCAAACATCTCAGACCGGGGGACCTTTTCCTGTTCTACTTCGCCGGCCACGGCGTCCAACATCACGGACGGCACCTGCTGTTGTGCCCGCAGGTGCGGTTCCACCGCCTCGAGTTCGGCCATCACACGGTTCCGGTGGATTTGCTCAAGAGGGAGACGGGCCGGCCGGGCGTGTCGCGCGTGTTTGTCCTGGACGCCTGCCGCGGAAACCTGCTCGCGGGTCGTGAAGGCCCGGCGCAGGGGTTCCGGGGCGTGCGCGGCCTGCGCGATATTGTCTCCTCGTCCCCGCCCCAGGAAGGCCCGCTGTCGATTCTTTGTTCCTGCGACGAGGGGCGGCAAGCCCAGGAATTGCCGCGCCTCGAGCAAGGGCTGTTCAGCCGCGCCTTGCTCGAGGAGTTCGAGAGCGCGGCTCGAGGGGGCGGAGAACTGAGATTGGACGACCGCCTCGAACAGGCCCTGTGCGAGCGAATGTCCCGTTTGGCCCGCGACCACGATCTGCCCCTGCTGGACCAGCGGCCGTGGATACAACGCAGCGGAGAGGCGCCGGCCCTCCTTTGCGGACGGCACAAGGAACTGCCGGCTCCGGACCTTTTGCCTGTGCAAGCTGGAATTCCCAGCCCGCCCCCCATGCTGCCGGGCCAGCCGGAGAAGCCGCCGGAAATTCGTAAGCCCGACGAGGGCCGTTTGGCCGAGTCGCAGAGCGCGCCGGCCGTGCAAGCGACAATCAATACAGAGACTCCTCACGTCGTCTCCGACAAAGAGGGGCTGCCGGGCCGGCCACCTGCTCAGGAGACGACCAAGGGCCCTGGCGTTGAATCGAGGCCCGCGGCGAGAAACCCGGTCATCGTCGGTGAAGGCCCCCAATCCAGCCCCCGGATTGGCGCCGGGCCCGCGCGGGACAATGCGAAGGCGGAGCCCGCCCGGCTTGCACGGCTGACGATTCGCAGCGAAAGGCGGTGGCTTGAACAGGAAGCGGTCTATTCGGTGTTGGTGGACGGCGTCGAAGCCGGCCGCATCGGCAACGGCGCAGTGAGCTCTTTCTCCCTTAGTCCGGGCCGTCACACGCTGGCGGTGGGCTATTCCAGCTATTCGCGGGCGTGGCGAAGGTATCTTTCCCGCAAGACGCTCGACGTATCGGCGGCCCCGATCGATCTGGATTTGGGCCCGGGCATCGAGCAGGTGGTCGATTGCGACGTAAACGAGTTGTCCTGGCTCTTGGCCGTTCCCGGCCTGCACGTGATATTGATGCTCCTGATCGAGTTCACCCCCTGCCGCTGGCTGCAACTTCGCCGGACCGCCACGTGCCTCCCCGTGCCCGCGCAGCCGGCGGCGGAAGTTCCTCCTCCCCTGCCGGCACACCACGGTTCGGCCCCATACGACCGGCCGCCTGTGCCACTCGCGCCGCCTCGTCCCCTGCCGCCAAACCAGGGTCCAGCCCCGCCTGCCCTCGCGCTCAAGGCACATCGCGCCGGCACGATCCTTGCCTTGGGCATTCTCGGCTTTTTTACCTTCGGTTTGGCTGGCATCAGTGCTTGGGTCGAAGGCACCAATGACCTCCAGGAGATGAGGGCCAGGACCATGGACCCGAGTGGATGGCGCTTGACGGCAAAAGGCCGGAATCTGGGCATCCTGGCCACCATCCTGTGGGCGGTCATAATACTGCACAAGCTCGGGATGCACCGATTTCGATTCTGAAATCCGTAAGATTGCGCACTCAACCGAACAGCGACTCAGATTATGGCGCCTGAACTCCCGGATTCAAAAGGCGGCTCCCGTCCCTTTGTCGAAACAAGCGCTCCAGAGGCCATCGGCGGGCCGGCCACTGGCAGCCCAAGGCTGCTGCCGCGCCAGGAAAGCCAGTGGACCGAGCCGGGCTTTCTTCGGGTTCTCCGGCAGGAGGGACGCGACCGCGAAGGACGGCTTCTGGCGGCAGGCACGGCTGTCCTTGGGCACCCTTCCGAGCCGGAGGTTTTTTGCGAGGACACTCCCGCCAGGCGCAAGGAGTTCCTGGACCTGGATTGCGCCTGGTCGGAACCCGTGCGGCAGGGAATCTGGTTCCCGAAACCGGGGGCCCTGCCCGCCGAGTTGAACGCGCGCTTTGACGAGTTGCGTTCCTTCAAGCGCACATATCTGGCGGCGATTGAGGAGAACCTGGCCTCTTCGCGCGGGCGCCCGTTCCCGTTCGTCCGTGTGCCGAAGTGGTTTCACGCCCTGCCTTATGAATGGGAACCGAAAGTCAAGCGCATCGAGCCCTGCGCCGGCCTGACGGATGGGTTCTTTGAGATTGCCAGGAAGCAGTCTGGCGCGCGCTCCGACCTGAATTGGCCGGCAGAGTGGGTGGCGCAGTTCAAGGAGCTGAATTCGGTCAAGGTCTATTGCTTATCCGGCTTCGCCTCGGAGGCGCATGTAGTGGCGGCCTTTGTGACCAGGTTCCGTTTCCAGCGCCAGGGCATGCCCGAGGCGCTCCCGCTTGATCAGGCCTGGTTTGCCGCCCTCGAAGACGCCTACAACCGATGGATGGCGACACAGGCCAATGGCCGGCCGAACTTCACGTTTTTTGCGATCGGCACGGGCGGCGCCCCGGCCGGGCCTATGGAGAATGTGACAGCCGGCGGCCACTGGGCGGTGCTGGCTTGGCCTGGGCCGGATGGAAGATGGACCAGCCCGGAGTTGGAGAAATTCCCACGCCGCCTCTCGTTGCGGGATTTTCTGGAACGTCTGCTCCCGGAGACTCAAGAACAGCGCCTCTGCCGGATCAAGGAGTGCGTGGACGGGTTGCTCATCGAGGGGGGGAACGTCACAGTGGAGCGCGTGAAACGGGAAACCGGTTACCGCCGCTCTGCGGTGCGCGACGCCTTCTTCCAGCTCCAGAAGGGCGCTTGCGACCTCTATCGCCTCTGGAGGAAGGACGACGAATTGGCCATCCGCAAGGCGGCCAAAGGCGAGCCCGTGAGAATCGCATCGGCCTCCTTCGGCAGGAGATTCGTGCGCCGCCACTTCCTCGGCATAATCGGCGTCGCAGTAGGCTCCGCCCTGGGCCTGCTTGCGGGCTGGCTGGCAACGCAACTGGGTCTGACCGGCTACGTCGGTTTTATGCTCGGCCTGCTGATCGCATACGCGGGGAGTTGCGCCCAAAACGAGATGAACCGCCGCGCCGATATGCAGAAAGAGTGGGGATGAGTCCTGAACCGTCACCAAGCACGATTTTCCCCCGAACTGACTGGGAGGCCCTGGGCCGGCGGATCGAGGGGGATGCGGCGCCTCTGGACCGCCTTATCCGCCTTTATTGGCGGCCTTTGAAGGTCTTCCTGGCTTCGACTTTTCCGGGCCTTAAGGAGGACCAGGCGGACCTGTTTCTGCAGGATTTTGCCGAGGACAAGCTGCTCCAGGCGGGCTGGCTCCAGCGGGCCGACCGGCAGCGCGGACGTTTTCGCGAGTTCCTCAAGACGAGTTTGCGCAACTTCGTCCTGGACCGCCTGAGCCGGGCGGACGTGAAGAGCGCGCCGGTTTCGCTGGAAGCGATTGAAGAGGAATTGCCCCAGCCCGAGGCCGGAGCGGAGGAGTTCGACCTCGAGTGGGCGCGCGTGGTGCTCGCCCAGACCTTGCGGCGGATGGAGGACGATTGCCGGGACCCGGCCGGGAACCAGCCCCGGCGCAGCCATATCTGGGAGCTATTCCGCTTGCGCCTCCTGGAGCCGCTCTTCGACAATGCGGCTCAGACGCCTTACGAGCGGTTGATCGCCCGGTTCGGGCTGAAGTCGCCACTCGAGGCCTCGAATATGCTGCTGAGCGCCAAACGGATTTTCAAAGCGCACCTGCTCCAGGTCATCCGTGAATACACCGAACAGGATGACGCCGCGGCGGAGGAAATCCGCCGCCTGGAGGAGTTCCTGGCCCGGTTGGCGAAGCACAGTTGAATTGGCGCCCGTTGGTTAGTGTGCTGTTCGCGGACACCACGCCAGCGCGGCTTTGCGCAGTTCTTCAACGAAGACGGCGAGCGGCTTGTCCTCCGCCCGATTGGCGGGACGGGCGACGGCGATGCACAACGGTTCAGGCGCGGCGGAGAGCGTTTTGAGCCGCACGTGCTTTGGCAGGAGACGCGCCGTTCGTGTGGCGACGATGGCTACTCCCAGCCCCGACTCCACGGCGGCCATCAGGCTGTCCACGCCGTCATATTCGCCCGCGATTCCTGGCCGCTGCCGGTGCTCACGCAGCCACCCGGAGATGATGTCCCAATACTCCGGGTAATCGCGCCGGCAAAAGACGAGCAAGGGTTCGCGGGCGACCTCGGCGGGCGTCACCCGCCACCGCCGGGCGAGCGGGTGATTCCGGTTGACAGCAAGCTGCCACGGTGTGCGCACCAGCGGCGTCCATTTCAATCCGCGCGTTTCGCGCTGTTGCCCGACGCCCAGGGCGACATCCAGTGTGTTGTTTTCCAGTCCGGCGAGCATTTCGGCGCTCGACAAGTCGAATAGCTCGACGCGGGCGTTGGGATGGGTCTGGGTAAAGTTCTGCACGCTGGCAGACAACATCCCGGCCGCGAGCGAGGGCGCGTAACCGACGCGCAAGCGCGGCCCGCGACCCGCCAGGCGCACCCGTTCGAGCGCCAACTCGGCGTGCTGGAGCAGCTCGCGGGCTTCGCCGAGCAGTGCTTCACCGGCGGGCGTGAGCCGGATGGAGTGGGCTTGGCGCTCGAGCAGGCACTGGCCGATCTCGTCCTCCAGCGCCTTGATCTGGCGGCTCAAGGCGGGCTGAGTCAGGAAAATCTTCTTCGCGGCGCGGCTGATGTTGCCTTCCTGAGCCACGGCCACGAAGTAACGAAGTTGTCGCAGTTCCATGCCCGGCAGCATAACCGAAAGGCAGTCTCAGGCCAATAACCCGGCGCTGGCCGCCCGCGCGAAACGCGGCTGATGTGTTTTCAACCCGCCAGGAATATGTTGCGCACGGCATCAATGAAGGCGTGGACTATCGCCGGAACGCCGAGGTTGCCGCTGCGCCGCCAGCCCTCCCCCAAAAAGACACCCACCACCACGTGTCCCGCCACCACCCTGAGCAGGAGCGCGATGAACTGTCCGACGCCGGTTAAGCTCAGGAGCGGCAAGTGCCACAGCCCCCACAGCGCCGAGACATAGATGGCTGAGGGCAGGGGACGCGATTCACCCGCGTGGTACACGTGCGAGTCCAAGGCGCCCCGGAAGACCACTTCCTCCAGCACGAAGCAAACCGGCACGTAGAGCGCGAAATCCACGGCGCCGGAGGCCACCCGGCGCCAGGGGACGGCCAACGAACCGTGGAGCATAAAGGCGGCCGTCAGGACGGTAACGCAGCCTACAAACCCAGCGGTCATCAAGCAGTAGCAGAGTGACCGGACAGAGGCTCGGTTGAAATGGCAAAGCGCGAAGCCGGCGCCGAGCGCGCCCACGGCGCAGGCCACATACCACAGGAAGACCGGCCAAGCGGCAGACCGAGCTTGGGCCATGAGCTTTGCGCAGGGCAGCGCGGCCCAAACCACCCCAACGAGCAATCCCAGCCAGCCGGGGCGAAAGCCAGTGCTCTCGCGCAGCCACAGGCTGGACAGAGGCTGCCGCCGGACGCCCAACTGGAAGACCACGACCAGCGGCACGCCAACAAGCAGGTAGGCGTCCCCGCCCAGTTTGAAGACCCAGCCGATAGCCATCCACAACCCGACAAAAACGGCTGCATGGCAGGAGCGCAGACCTCGATCTGTGAAATGCACGTTGGCGCAGGGTATCAGGCCGAGCGGGTTCCAGCCAACCTCTTATGCCGCACGGCCTGGAGTTTGGACCTCTTGCGGCACCGCGAAGCGGTGATTTGAAGGTAGCCGTGGGGCTTCAGCCCACGGAATCAGCGGCCCGTAGCCGTCGCGTCGCGCCAGCGACGCTTGCACCCCCCGGCTTGCCTTGTCAATC
>Ga0181533_1000400_pt1 | contig 57081 bp, 49 predicted proteins | sample PEATcosm2014_Bin_45_FD_119772 | JGI IMG/M metagenome (GOLD analysis project Ga0181533, IMG submission 119772) | Peatland microbial communities from MTU Mesocosm Facility, Houghton, MI, USA - PEATcosm2014_Bin11_60_metaG | ecosystem: Environmental > Terrestrial > Soil > Wetlands > Peat | place... | reverse complement strand
CTCAGGCATCTCCGAATCAACCATCACAAGGTCATACTCATACCTGCCCTCATCGATCATCGAGCGCGCTTGTTCTCCACTGTTTGCCTGGCTGATGACAAACCCGCTTTCTTCACATAAAAAAGCTATCACTGTCCGACGGAGGCTGTCGTCATCAACAAGCAATATGTGATATCTGCGCCTTTCTTTCTTAATCAGTACGTTGTCATGCACTTTCAGAACTCCTTCGTATTTTTTATTGCAGACTTGTCTCATCGCATATCCCCTCCGTTTCGTGCTGCACACCCTAATGAGCAACAAGCATGTTCAAACAAGTCTAAGCCACTTCCTGCCGTAATGAAGACTTTACTTATCAAGCACATCTCTTATCTTTATTAGCAGCTCATCGGGCTCTACCGGTTTAGATATATAATTCAGTCCCTCTTCAGCAATTTTGTTCTTTAACAGGCCATCACCTGTATAGCCGCTTATAAACAATATCTTAGTCATAGGGTTTACTTTCTTTATTTCCTCATAAACCTCCCCGCCACCTTTCCCGGGCATGATTATATCAAGCAAAACTATCTGAATCTCGTCCTCGTTCTCCAAAAATAACCTTACAGCGTCCGTACCGTTAACGGCCTCTATCACCTTATATCCATTATCCTCCAGGATACTTTTAAGAATTCTCCTCACGTCACTATTGTCCTCTGCAAATAATATCGTTTCCGGGTTATGTATTGAAGGCATTTTCGTGTCGACAGTTACGGGCAAACCATTTGACTCCTGTCTCGCGCGAATGGTCATACATCCCTGCGCAACTTCAACCGCCTTTGTTGCCGCCTTCAGCAGTTCCTCCAGGGTATCCTGTGCCGCGACATTCTGCGATGTCTGCTTTTTTAGTAAATAGCAGAATCCGATTATCGCCGACAGAAGATTGTTTAAGTCATGCGCCATGCGCTCATACATCTCGATCTTCTGTGGCTGTCTCAAATTCTCATCATGACTCATATCTGCCTCTTTTACAGCTTGAATTGTTCTTCAAAGAAGAGCACATACACGATATGTTCCCCACCATTCACCATGAATCCGGTGTATTGCATATAGCCCACTTGGCTTATCCCTTCAAACATGGTCTATTGTGTGATAATTTTTTAAGCATCTCCCGCAGGATGCCCGCGGTGAAGGGCTTCACAATGTAATTATCTACCCCGGCTTTAATGGCCTCTATGATCTTCTCTTTCTCTGCTTCGGAGGTAATCAACAGAAATGGCAAATCTTTCAGGTACTGATCGCCTCGAACCTTTCTGAGAAGATTAACGCCATCCATAACAGGCATATTCCATTCAGACAGGACAAGTCCAAAGCCCTTGTTATTCTGCAGAATCTGCAGCGCCTGGTACCCATCCTCAGCCTCTTCAATAAGCTCAAACCCGACCTGCCTGACAAGACTTCTTGTAACCCTTCTCATGGTAGAGAAAGAGTCTGTGATCAGAACTTTTGCCTCAAAATTTAACATCTTTACACTCCTTTATTAGATAAGCGAGATACTCAAAAAAGCGAACCCATTCGTCATAAATGAAGATGGTCTCAAGCTTCAGTTAAAGCGAATAGCAATGTCCATGCCGCGACAAAGGAATACCGATAATTCAAGGGGATATCCGGGATTTAGATTATAAGAGGACCGAGTAAGAAATACGCGGTGCGTATCTTTTACGCAGTAATTAATACAGAGTTGCGATCAGCAGAGTGAATAATTCTTGATTTTCTTCAGAAGGGTTTTACGAGTGATCTGTAAAATTTCGGCTGCCCTGGTCTTATTGCCTGCGGTATGCTCGAGGGCCTTTCTTATCGCTATCTTTTCAGCCTCGTTTATGCTCATAACTGAACTTGTATCTGACAACGGTATGGCTGGCACCGCGGCGGCTTTATGGCTATCTTCCACTATTTGACTGACAAGCTCCAGGGTGATAACATCTTTCTCGCTTAAAAGGACTGCCTTTCGCATTACATTCTTAAGTTCCCGCACATTCCCCGGCCAGGGCTGTTTTTGGAGGAAACTCACTGCTTGATCGGTTATGGAAGACAGGTTTTTTTTCATATCTGATGAAAAATCCCTCCTGAATGATTCTGCCAGGAAGCTGATATCCTCGATACGCTCTCTCAGAGGAGGCAAGGTAATAGTAAACTGATTCAGACGGTAATAGAGATCCTCTCTGAACCGTTTTTCCTTCACTGCCTGCCCGATGTTCATGTTTGTGGAGCATATCACACGGACGTCTATCTCTACCGAATCGCTGCTGCCAACAGGATAGAACCTTTTTTCTTCTACCACCTTCAGTAGTTTGCTTTGGAGATTACTATTCATATTCTGCAGCTCATCCAGGAAGATCGTTCCTTTGTGTGCGAGTTCAAAATATCCTTTCTTTTTTTGCAGTGCGCCAGTAAAGGCCCCTTTTGCATACCCGAACAATTCGCTCTCGATGAGCGTCTCGGGTATTGTCCCTATATCAATAGTTATGAAGGGTTCTTTTGCACGCCTGCTGAGATTGTGGATAATGCTTGCAAGGAAGGTCTTGCCCGTCCCTGTTTCGCCCTCTATTATCAGTGAAAAATCGTACGAAACGGCATTTCTGATGTCGACGATGACCTTTTTGATGGCGTCGCTTCTGCCTAACATCATTTCGAGCGAGTATTCTATGCTTTCCTCAAGTCTTTTCAGTTCGCTGTTGAGCCTGTTTTTTTCAAGCGCCCTGTTTATAATGATCAATAGATGGTCAAAATCCACCGGCTTAAGCAAAAAATCAGACGCCCCGATTTTCATGGCGTTCACCGCTGCAGAAACATCTCCGTGCGCCGTAATCATGATAACAGGCAGATCAATAAATGTGTTTTTTATCTCCTTGAGCACATCGATACCGCCTATTCCAGGCATCTTGAGATCAAGCAGTACAATATCGGCTTTTTCACGCGCAAGGATTGGAAGCGCCTCTTTTCCATCTACTGCTTCGATAACGGAAAAACCAGCGCTGGTTAGAACACTCGAAAAAGCTTTCCTTAACAAAGGCTCGTCGTCAACTATAAGTATTTTCGCTGTCATTGCATACGCTTCATGCATCGAGAATCTGCCGTATCTTTATAAGCAGTTGATCAGGCTCTACCGGTTTCGGGATGAAGTTTAATTGCTCATCCGGGATCCCGCTCCTGCTGAGGACGTCCCCGGAATATCCGCTCATAAATAAGACCTTGATTTCAGGGCAGGTCCTCTTTAGCTCTTCGTACACCTCTCTTCCACCTCTTTTAGGCATGATGACATCAAGTATCACCATCTGTATCTTACCCGGGTTTTCTTTAAACACGCCCAGCGCCTCATCACCGTCAGCTGCTTCAAATACTGAATACCCGGCGTTATGTAAGAGACCCGTTATTACTTTCCTCACAAAAGGCTCATCCTCAACAAGAAGTATCGTCTCATTTCCTCCTTTCGGAGAAGAAATAGATTCATCGGATGTCTTTGCTGTTTGTCCTGCACATAAAGGCAGGTATATCTTGAATGTAGAGCCTGCTCCGGGTTCACTGTACAAATTTATAAAACCACCGTGTTGTTTTACTACACCATACACAGTAGCAAGGCCGAGCCCCGTGCCCTTGCCTACCTCTTTTGTAGTAAAGAAGGGTTCAAATATCCTGGACTGAAGATCTTTGCTTATCCCGGTACCTGTGTCTGAAACAGCTATTACAGCATATGGGCCGGGCTTCTCGCCGATAAGTTCTTCACCTATCTGAACGGTAGAGGTGGCTATCGTTAAAGTCCCGCCATCAGGCATGGCATCCCTCGCATTTGTAGCCAGATTTATGAGCACATGTTCCAGTTGTGCCTTGTCGGCATTGATTATAATGTTCTCGTCGTAAATTAATATTATTATTTCAATATCCTCCCCGATAACTCTACGGAGAATCTTTTCTAAATTCTCTATTGTTTCGTTGATATTGATGGGCCTTACGGTCAAGACTTGCTTCCTGCTGAAAGCCAAAAGCCCATTAGTCAAGTCTGCCGCTCTGTTTGCAGCCTTATGTATATCGTTTATGAATTCCTGTGCCTCGATGCTCTGCTCGGACTGCTTCTCAAGCATATAGCAAAACCCGATTATTGCCGTCAATATATTGTTAAAGTCGTGTGCGATGCCGCCTGCCAACTGCCCAACCGCCTCCATCTTCTGGGCCTGGAGTAGCTGCTCTTCGAGCTCCTTACGTTCTGTCACGTCCCGCAGAATTCCCTCCACACCGAGAAGATTCCCTTTCTCATCTTCTATTATGCTGCTCGATAATTCCAGCTGTATAGGGTCTCCGTTTTTTCTTCTGGACTCAACTGGGTAGGCACTCACCGACTTCCTGCTTTTCAGTTCGGATAGGAAAGCAGCTCTATTTTTGGGATTTCTCCAGTATTCTAAGACATTGCTGCCGATTATCTCCTCCGGGCTTTTGTAACCCAGAATCGTTGCCCCTGCGCGGTTCATCATGGTGAAAACACCATTCGCATCCGTTTGATAGACCCCATCGAGTGTAGAGTCAAAGAGTTCTCTGAATTTACATTCGCTCTTTCGCAACTCCTCTTCGGCTCGTTTTCGGTCTGTGATGTCGCGCAGAGTGCAAAAAGTTGATAAGACTTCCCCATTCGGAGATAGTCGTGGGACAGACAAACCTTCAAACCAAATAATTTCTCCCTCTTTTGTTTTCCAGCGTTCAACATAAGTCTGAGACCGACCCTCAAATATGTCTTGAATCACTTTACGAATCATGGAATGGTCTTCCGCAATGATCAAGTCATCAAATATGTTCATCTTGCTCAATTCGGACTGAGTGTAGCCTGTCAGTTGTTCCGCACGGGGATTAATATTCATAATGTTGCCCGCTCTGTCAGTAAACAATATGACATCATGGGATGACTCAAACAAATAGCGAAACGTCCATTCGCGTTCTCTGAGCGTCTTTCGCTCTTTGTCAAGTTCTTGTACTTTTTTGTCCAGTTTCCGAGCAAGGGACTCCATTTGCATCTGACACAAATCTTTCATTTCCGCCAACGGCTGGTCCGGCACTGAAAGTTTGTTTTTCTCATATTGGTTTATTACTTCACCGATGATCCTGGAAAAATCAGCTGGTTCGACTGGCTTTATGAGAAAACGTGAAGCTCCCAGAGACATGGCCAGCTTTTCGTCCTTTTGATCAACAAAGGTCGCCGTATAGAAAATAAAGGGGATATTTCTAAGCTGCTCATCCGTCTTTATCATGCGGCAAAGTTCAAAGCCATTCATCTCGGGCATCAGGATATCCGAAATGATCAGGTCCGGATGCCATTGGTAAGCCTTTTCCAGAGCCTCGACTCCGTTGGCGGCGCTCTCTGTGGAATAGTGCTGACCACGCAGCTCCCGCTCAAGAAAAACCCTTGAGTCCTCGTCATCGTCGACTATCAGAATGTTCACGTGATGTCTCCTATCACACTTCTTATCTGGGAGATAACTCTCTGAGGGTCAATTGGCTTCTCTATATATCCATCGTACCCGGCTTTCAAAAGCCTTTCCCTGTCACCAGCCATGGCAAAGGAAGTCATAGCGATAATGGGAATAGTGTGACCTATTTCAGAACCGCGCATTCTGCGCAGCACCTCTGTGCCATCGCTGTCCGGCAGCTGGATATCCAGTATAATGAAGTCAGGCTTCTGCCGAAGGGCCATATCCAGACCCTGCAGGCCGGTTGTTGCTTGCAGTGTCTTGTATCCGGCCTTACCCAGCAATCTGGTAATCAAAACCATGTTGTTCTCATCATCTTCGATGATTAATCCCGTTTTTATAATATATCACCTCCGCTCTGCTCGATCGAGACCTTTTGTGTCTGTCTGATGTCCCCGGGAACCTTTATAGTAAAAGTACTGCCTTGTCCCTTGACGCTTTCAACAGAAACATCCCCGTGCAACACATCAGTGACCAGCTTTTTTGTCAGGTAAAGTCCGAGACCCGTACCGCCGGCTTTCACTCGCAAATGGTTCTCCAGTCTTTCAAAGGGCTTGAACAGCCTATGAATGTCTTCTTCCGAGATGCCGATGCCGGTATCTATCACACATAAAAACACCTGTCCATCGGTCCCCCGGGAAGAGACGGTGACCCCCCCGGACTCTGTATATTTTACGGCATTGATCAGTAAATTGATCAGGCACTGCACCAGTCGCTTTTTGTCAGTAATAAGGTTTATGTCAGGAGGCACGTCTATCTCAAGAGTCAATCCCTTCTTTTTTAACTGGGGTTCTATTGTGGCTATGGCCTCATCGACCATTTCTCGCAGGGGGAAGGTCTCCGGATAGGCCTCGATTCTGCCTGCCTCAATCTTTGAAATATCAATGACATCAGTAATAAGGCTCAGAAGGTGCTTGGCAGAAGAGTAGGCCCTGGTCAAATTGTCCTTCTGCTCATCATTAAGTTCTCCCGACATCCCCTGGAGAGTCATACCAGTAAACCCGATGATGGAATTCAGAGGTGTGCGCAGTTCGTGGCTCATCGAAGCGATAAACATGGACTTCAGGCGGTCCAGTTCTTTCAATTTCATGTTCGCCTCAGACAGTTCTTTCGTCCGCTCGATAACCCTCTGTTCGAGCTCTTCATGTGCCTTTCGGATCGTTTCTTCCGCCCGTTTGTGCTCGGTCAGATCGAGCACGAAGGCCACGCCTTGGTCAGGCGACCTATCGAGCATCGCGCCGCCAAGCAGGATCGGCACGCGGGTACCGTCGCTGCGGAAGTATTCCTTTTCAATTGCCTTCCATTTGCCCGTGGCCCTAATCTCCTCTATGGCCAGCTCGTCCTGGGCGCGCCATTCCGGCGGCGTCATGTCTGTCCATTGGACTTTTCCCGACAAAAGATCGTCCCGGCTATAGCCGATCATTGACAGAAAAGCTTCGTTCGCCTCGGTTATGTTGCCTGTCATGTCAAAGAATATTATCCCGATGATGTTGGCCTCCACCAGACGTCGGATGCGTGCTTCCGCCTGCTTGTGCTCGGTAACATCACGGGCTGTGGCATACGTGATTCCTTCCTCCTTATTATAGATAGCACGCCACGATAGCCACCTGACAGAACCGTCCTTGCATATGTAGCGGTTTTCAAAGTTGATAGTATAACCTCTCTGCCGTTGCCTTGCCATTTCATCAAGCGTTGACTGTTTGTCCTCGGGGTGAACGAATTCTATAAATGGCTTTACCACAAGCTCCGTTTCGGAATATCCAAGGGTCTCAGTGCAGGCAGGGTTTGTCTTCACAAAGGACCCATTTGAATCGATTATTGCCATAAGATCGGAAGTGGTTTGAAAAAATTTATGAAACTGTTCCTTTTCAGTTTCAGTCCGCTTCCGTTCCGGAATATGTCCTGCACGACGCCGAACAAGCAACGAGGCTTGCCCGATGCATCCCGGACCACGTCCCCCACACTGTGGACCGTCCTCACCTCGCGGTCAGGACGAACGACGCGGTACTCCACATTGTAACGTGAGTCCCCCCGATTCGCCCGGGCTTTAGCGTCGGCATGGAGTTGTCGATCCTCAGGGTGAATCCGTTCCCAGAACTCCGTCATATTCGGGAAACCTTCGCGAGGACTTAGGCCCAGGATACGGTAAGTTTCGTCCGACCATGCAGCACTGTTCGAATCGAGATCATTTTCCCAATACCCGACATGCGCGATGCGCTCGGATTCCTCCAGCCTAGCCTCACTTTCGCGCAACCCCTCTTGGATCTCGCGTTGTTTCGCTGTCAGCCAGGTGACGGAAAGGGCGGTCAATGACCAGACGAGAAGGTAGATGGCATTACCGAGGCTGGTGATCCGCAGAGCGAAGTCCGGTCGGTTCAGACAGAGAATGTTCCCTAGTACCGACAAGACGGACGCGAGGAGACCGGGTCCCATGCCGCCGTACCAGGCGCTCACCAGAATGGGGGGGAAAAAAAGCGGGGGAATAGTCAGCCAGATGGTGAAGGGCAATGCCGCGGCCACGCTCAATATCGCTAGCCCATAACTCCGAACGGCGGAACCCCCACGATGGATCGAGCTGCGTCGCATACATGCAGTTGTGCTCATGCTGCAAAGCTCCAGTAAAGATCGCCGACAATGCGGATTACAGCCTTCCCTAACTCTATTGTCATGGGGGGTGCCTCCTGATAAAAAGTTTAGCGCATTACACATCTCTTTACAAGGCGAACATCCACGATTGAATATCCACGATAGGTTCAACACCTTGTAAGTATCAAGTAGTCGGACTCGCGATCGCCGCCCTGCCCAAACTTATTTTTTGGGAGGCTGTAAAAAGTGCGTATTACAGGTTATAACTTGTCATTTTAGGGGAGAGTCCGTCGTCATTTATTATAGGGAGTACATGGTAAGAATCATTCCTTCCGTGAAAGCGTGAAGCGCCGAGCGCCATAGCCAGCTTTTCGTCATTTTGATCGACAAATGTAGCAGTGTAAAAAATAAATGGAATATTTCGTAGCTTTTCATCTGTTTTCACCCTGCGGCACAACTCAAAGCCATTCATTCCGGGCATCAGAATGTCTGAAATAATCAGGTCGGGATGCCATTCGTATGCTTTTCCCAGGGCTTCGACTCCGTTGCCAGCGCTCTCTACTGAATAGTGATGTCCACGCAGAGCCCTTTCAAGAAAAACCCTTGAGTCCTCGTCGTCCTCGACTATAAGGACCTTCATTGGATGTCCCCTATCGCACGTTTTATCTGTGCAATTGCCCGCTGCGGATCGATAGGCTTCTCTATATATTCATCGCATCCAGCGTTCAAGAGCCTCTCTCTGTCACCTGCCATGGCATACGACGTCATGGCTATAACCGGTATGGTGCGCGTTATTTCGGAATTGCGGATCCTGCGCAGCACTTCCGTGCCATCGATGTCCGGCAACTGGATGTCTAATATGATAAAGTCAGGTCTCTGACTAAGGGCCATCTCGAAACCCTGCGAGCCGTTCGTTGCCTGTATCGTCTGGTATCCGGCCTTTCCCAGTAATCTGGTAATCAAGACCATGTTGTTGTCGTCATCTTCTATAATTAACCCTGTTTTCACATTATATCACCCCTTTGGTTACGTTCTACCGGACCACGTCACGCTTGTCTTATGTCATCTGGGAGCATTAAACTAAAGGTGCTGCCTTTGCCCTCCACACTTCTTACGGAGACTTGCCCCATCAATATATCAGTAACGAGCTTTTTTGTAAGGTAAAGTCCTAGACCTGTGCCGCCGGCCTTGACTCTTAAATGGGTTTCCAATCGCTCAAACGGCTCGAACAATCTGTGCATGTCTTTTTCCGCGATGCCGATGCCGGTATCGCTTACGGATAAATAGACTTGTTTATCGACTTTTCGTGAAGAGACCGTGATCACTCCACGCTCACTATATTTTACCGCGTTGCTCATGAAGTTGATAAGACACTGCAAAAGTCGCTTTCTGTCTGTGACAAGTCTTATGTCCGGGGCCATATCTATCTCAAGAGTCAGTCCCTTATCTTTAAGCTGTGGCGCGACGGCAGTCAAAGCATCATCGACCACTTCACTGAGTGCAATTGTCTCCGGGAACGCCTCGATCCTGCCCGCTTCGATCTTCGAAATGTCAATGATATCGGTAATGAGATTCAGCAGGTGTCTGGCTGAGTTGTGGGCCCTGGTCAGATTGTCGGTTTGCTCCTCATTCAACTCCCCGGACATTCCGCTAAGAGTCATACTCGTGAAACCGATAATTGAATTCAGAGGCGTACGCAGTTCGTGAGACATCGACGCGATAAACATCGACTTCAGCCTGTCGAGTTCGGTGAGTTTCTTGTTTGCGGTCGAAAGTTCACTGGTGCGTGTCTCTATCATCTGTTCCAGATGGGCCCTATGCTGTGCCAATTCCTCCTCGCTCCGTTTACGATCCGTAATGTCTTCGATTTGCGAAATAAAATAGAGCGGGTTGTCCTGACTGTCCCTGATCAGCGATACGCTTACTAGTATCCACACGATACGTCCCGATTTGTGGAAGTATCTCTTCTCCATTTGGTAAGTAAGAATTGTTTTGGCCAGGATTTGATGAACGAATTCGAGATCGGCGCTCAAGTCGTCAGGGTGGGTAATATCCTGGAATGTCATGGTCAATAGTTCTTCTTCGGAGTAACCCGATAAGCTGCACAGGGATTTATTGACCTTGAGCCAGCGACCATCGGGCGCAACAAGCGCCATTCCGATCGCGGCATACTCAAAGGCGTTGTGAAATCTGTCCTCGCTCTCCCGCAGCGCAATTTCCGCCTGCCTGCGCTCGGTGATATCCCTGAATGTCCCTTCAAATCCTCCAATTTCCCCTTTTGGGTCTGCAGATATGGTAGCGCTGAGTTCTATAATTATCGGACTCCCGTCTCTTTTCCGTCCCTTTATCGGGTAAGAAGATACAGTCCCACCATTTTTTAGTATCTCAATTAAATGTTCTCTGTCTTCTGGATTCTCCCAGTGTTTCATAGCTGACTGTCCGATGGCCTCACCAGCTGAGCTATATCCCAGAATGGAGGCTCCGGCGGGGTTGAGTAGAAGGAAATGACCGTCGCTGCTGGATTTGAATATGCCGTCATGAATGGTGTCGAACAATGACTTGTATTTGTGTTCGCTTTCTCTGAGCGCTTCCTTGGCCTTTTCACGCTCGTCGATTTCTTTCCGGAGTTCGTCAACTATCATATTCTTCATGAGTATATGTTTTTTAAGTTGTGCCAACAATGCAACGAAGACAAGAAATGAACATTCCGCTATAAATAGATTCCAAAGAAAGATGTCCGTACTGTACCTTAATTGGAGAAAGTAATTTGCCGTCCCGGAAGTAACTATACATATGAATGAAATAACGACTCCTTCTTTTCTACCTGCAAACCATACGGCCAGAAATATAGGAATCAGGTAAAGGATTGTCACGGAAACATCCCGTCCGGATGCATAATCGATGGAACCAATGAACAGATCGAGAATTAAGGCCGTTAAAAAAAGAGAAGTCTTCGATTGACGAGCGAGATGAGACCACATATTTTCCATATAATGATTAATCATTAAGAACCGCTCCCACTATGATTTTAGCACAAAAACTGGTCCGCGAACCGCAATATCGTTCTCCTGTGAAAGATGTGATCTGTCCTGAACGTGATTGGGGTTGTCAGCACGTGGTTGGCATACAACTGTGATATAATTTTAATTAAGATAGATTGAGCATGGGGACCTTCAATCTGAGGTGGCACGTAATGGGTAACTTTGAAATAAGTGTTGAGGCGGACACGCAATTATCTATTGCCGTCTTCCATGGTAAGGTCTCAGGTAACGATGTTATTTCTGCTCAGGAGCAGTTTTATTCTAAATCACCCACGTTGGACATTCTCGTGGATTTTTCGCGGATAGAAGTCTTTGATGTTACACCTGAAATGCTTACACAAATGCTGGACGTTGCAAAAAAAAATGCGAAACTCAGAATAGGTGGAAAGACTGCTTTATTATTTTCGAAAGATTATTTTTTTGGATTGGGCCGTATGTACGATATCAAAGCAGAGCTTGAGAATTTGCCTTTTTTAGTCAGAACTTTTAAATTAAAGGATGAGGCACTGGCATGGTTATCTGTGTCAATTAATAAGTTTGACAGGACTTATGTTTGCATTTGCTGCAAATTCAATTACTGTTTACCTCAGTTGATCCTTGCCTCATTTTTTACTATACTGGATGCAGTTTGTTTCTGCCGTAAATCTTTAGTCATGATACTTGCTTATTTTTGCAGGGTGGAGATGAGATCGCCACAGTGTCCAAAATTCGTTTTCTTGAGACTGGCCAAAGTGCGTCTTACTTACCGCTATACGTAAACGTTTCTTTGATGAAAGAAGAAGTCCATACCTGAGTTGTGATTGAATTTATTATATGTGATCTGCCCCGACCAGGTGTACCGTTCGTACCCTAACCCACTAGCAATCAGAGGACGGAGGCCTCAGACTATTCAGAGCGCTCCAAGAGACGCTGTCCACTATAGTCGACATGTTACTGGAGCTGATCCCCAGTCTCTTCAGGCATGCTGCGAGAGGGCCGGTGTTTTGGCGTTCCAGTGCTCCGCTCACCCAAAATTGTGATAGGATAAGGTCGGCGAGGTAGACAATGTGTGTCAAGTCAGGAGCAATAGTCGCTTTTTCCGGCTGATGGTGGTATAGAATAGCTTCAGTCAGGTTCTGAGGAATGGACCATAAACGTGCAAGCCTGCCGCCGACTTCCGTATGCCGGATGCCGAGGATCTCCAGCTCAGCCTGCTCCAGATCAATAATATCTTCTTGGGTCCGGCGGTAAAAAAGAGGTATGTTTTCTGCCACAAAATGATCGAGCACGACTTTTCCGATATCATGCAGAAGTCCGGCTGTATAGGCAACCGCCGTGGGAGCCAAGCCAGTGATACGCGCCACTTTTTCCGCAACAAGAGCTGTCCCGACCGTGTGATGGTAGAGGCTCCCCTTGCACAGGGAATACCCACGTCCTGATTCAGCAAATAATTCCTCCATGCAGGACGACAGTATCAGGAGAAGGAACATTCGCTCACCGAGCACTATGAGGGCCTTGTCCACAGAATCTATGCGACCGTCCCAGCCGATCAGGGCAGAATTGGACAACTTCAGCACTTTTGCAGCGATGATCTGATCACGACGTACTTCCGCATCCACATCCTGCAGGCTATAGCGGTCATCTCCTATCATCCTGATTATTTTAAGCGCTACTTGCGGGATAGGATGGACGCGCGCTATAGCCTGATTAATTTCTTCTGCAGTCGGCTTCTTGACCGGTCCTATGCTAAAGGGAGAATCCTGGATATAAGGCTTGACAGTGCATTCCCATGTATTCAGATCCAAGCTGAGACGCATATTGTAAAGGCCTCCTGTTTCGGATTGCCTTATCCGGATTGATTCACGGTTAAGAATATCCATAACGACATCGGCTGTCCGCCCACCGAGGTCGAGATCAAGGGTCTTTTCAAGGGCGCTACCAAGCAATGCCCCGCCGGCAACAAAAGCCTCCATGTTCTTTTTTTGGGCCCCGGCCTTGCAAAGCGAATCGATGAATAAGGGCAACCCCGTTGATGCATAACTCTCAGGTTGCCAGGGATTGCCGGAGCCAATAGGTTTGGGAAGGGGCACGTGAAACAATCCGCCAACATGGGCGGATCGATCAACCAACACTACGCCTACGCAGGAAGCGAGCAAGGCCACAAGTATGACATCCTGCGGGCCCCTAACTGACGAACTTCCAGTGCCTACGTATTCAGTGTGCTGCATCTTTCTTTCTTAGCGGATACCGGACTATTTCCGGAAGTCGGCCCCTCCCGGGATGTAAAAAAGATTCACAGTCAAATGAAATATACGGCTCGAACGTAGAACCGATCCCATCCTTCTCTACTATTTATCTAATATTTCTCTTATCCTGCACAGAAAATCATGGGGTGTAAGTGGTTTTGAAATGAAATCGATTCCCTCTTCCAGAATGCCTTTCTTATTGATGATGTCTGCCGTATAGCCACTAGTGAACAGCACTTTAATATCCGGTTTTATCTTCTTTATCTCATCATATACTTCTTTTCCACTTTTCTTTGGCATTATTACATCAATGACAACAAGCCGTACTATGTCTTTGTATTTGATCAGCTGATTTATCGCATCCTCTCCATCGACTGCCTCTATCACCTCATACCCGTACTGTAAAAGCACCTGTTTCGTAAGACTTCTAACATCCTCATTGTCCTCTGCAATCAGTATAGTTTCGCTCCCACTTTTTGGGGGTATGGCTTCGTGGCACTCTTCTTTGTCCACCGGATACGTAATCAAAGGCAGATATATCTTGAATGTTGTGCCTTTCCCAGGTTCACTGTATACGTTTATATGCCCATTGTGCTGTTTGATTATCCCGTATACTGTGGAAAGTCCCAGACCTGTCCCTTTGCCCAACTCCTTGGTTGTAAAAAATGGCTCAAAGATCCTCTGCCTTGTTTTTTCGTCCATGCCGCTGCCGGTATCTGTTACCGTAATCAGGGCGTACATTCCGGCATTCTTGACATCATATGTTTTTATATATTCTCCATCCAGAAAATCAGTTCCAGTGCTTATGAATATGGTCCCACCGTCAGGCATGGCATCACGCGCATTAGTGCACAAATTCATCAGTACCTGCTCTAATTGCCCGGGATCAACAAGCACCGTTAAATTTCCGTCTGAAAGAGTTATGTTAATTTCAATATCTTCACCAATGAGCCTGAGCAGAAGCTTTTCAATTCCCTTAATCAGCTCATTCAAGGCTGTCTGTTTAGGGTTAATTATCTGCTTCCTGCTGAAGGCCAGGATCTGTTGGGTCAAATCGGCCGACTTTGCCGCCACACTCAGTATCACGTCCACATAACGCTGAGAGGGACTGTCCTTATCTATATCCCTCTTTAAGAATTCACCATAACCCATTATTGCCGTCAACATATTATTGAAGTCATGAGCTATGCCTCCTGCAAATTGTCCTATTGCTTCCATCTTCTGGGCCTGGAGAAGTTGTTCTTCAAGTTTCTTGCGTTCTGTTATGTTGCGGTCTATTCCCCGGTAACCTTTCAGGTTCCCCTGCGCATCAAAAAAAGGGACCCCGCTTTTTTCAAGGACCACCTTGCGGCCCTCCTTATGAAGGTACACACTCTCCAGTGTCGCAAAGGGTTCTCCTGATTTCACAATCGCCTTGAACTCTTTGGTCACTCTCCCTGCCTCGTCAACAGGCATGAAATCAAACGGTGTTTTCCCCACAACTTCCTCAGGCGCATACCCCAGCAACTCTTGGATCTTTGGGCTGGAATAGGTATACACCCCGCTTTGATCCACCTCCCATATCCAATCGCTGGTACACTCCGTCAAAGCCCGGAATCTTCCTTCGCTCTCCCTCAGCGCCACACGCTTTATTTCTAACTCACGTACCTTCTTGTCCAGTTTCCTTTGAAGGGCCTCCGCCTGCATCTGACACAAATCTTTCATTTCTTCCAGCGGTCGGCTCGGTAATGGAAGTTTGTTCTTCTCGTATTCGTTGACCACTTCCCTGATGATCCTGAAGAAATCAGCGGGCTCCAAGGGCTTTATCAGGAACCGTGAAGCTCCCAGCGCCATGGCCAGTTTTTCGTCCTTTTGTTCAACAAAGGTTGCCGTATAGAAAATAAAAGGGATATTTCGAAGATGCTCATCCGTCTTGATCCTGCGGCAAAGTTCAAAACCATTCATTTCTGGCATCAGGATATCAGAAATGATCAGGTCCGGATGCCATAGGGAAGCCTTTTCCAGAGCCTCGACCCCGTTGGCCGAGCTCTCTGCGGAATAGTGCTGGTCCCGCAACGCCCGCTCAAGGAAAACCCTTGAGTTCTCGTCATCATCGACTATCAGAATCTTCACGAAATGTCTCCTATTACAGTTCTTATCTGGGAGATGACCAACTGCGGATCAATTGGCTTCTCGATATATTCATCGCACCCGGCTGCCAAAAGCCTTTCTCTGTCACCAGCCATGGCATAGGAGGTAATGGCGATAACTGGAATACTGCGGCCTATCTCGGAACTACGTATTTTATGCAGCCCCTCTGTGCCATCGACATCCGGCAGCTGGATATCGAGGATGATGAAGTCAGGCCTCTGCTGAAGGGCCATCTCGAAGCCCTGCAAGCCTGTTGTTACCTGAAGCGTCTGGTATCCGAATTTTTCCAGCAGCCTGGTAATTAGCACCATATTATTTTCATTGTCTTCTATGACCAATCCCCTTTTTATATTATATCACCTCCTTTCTCTTCCGATAAGGTATCCCATGCCTCTCTGATGTCCTCGGGAATCGTGATTGTAAAAGTGTTCCCCTGTCCCGCGCTGCTCTTTACGGAAATATTGCGGTGCAAGACTTCGGTGGCAAGTTTCTTTGTCAGGTAAAGTCCCAGACCCATGCCGCCTGCTTCCACACGTAAATGGGTCTCCAGTCTCTCAAAGGGCTCGAAGAGCCTAGGCAGGTCCTTTTCCGCGATGCCGATGCCTGTGTCAGCCACGGACACTGACACCTGTGCATCGGCGCTCCGTGAAACAATTGTGACCGTGCCCGCTTCGGCAAATTTGACTGCATTGCTCAGGAAGTTTATGAGACACTGTAACAGTCGTTTCCTGTCCGTATTGAGGTTCAGTTCAGCTAGGCACATCCATTAAGGCGTAAGCCCCTATCCTTGAGCTGTGGCCCTACCGCAGTGACAGCTTCATCTATTATCATCCTCAGTGAAAATTTCTCGGGATTTGCCTCGACTCTGCAGATCAGTTGCTACTGTAATATGCTGACGTGCAATTCGCATTAAGCTCGGGAAATGTCCCTGCCAACAGGTTCGGGAAATTGCCAGTTGATGGATGCGAAGTATGGTATTTGCGACATGATGAATCAGCTTATCGGCCCTGCGTGAATCCTGCGGCAAGATCGACTGAATAAGAAAGGCGTGCGGGAGTCGAATAGGAGACGTTTTTATATTCAGGCTTAACCATTACTCTCGCTATAGTTTCAGCTGCCTGAAAGTTGTCGGTTTCTTGGTGCCCGCAGCATTCTGAAATTTGTCGCAATATGGACTTTTAGAAGAAAGTCGCAAGTGAGAGGCGAGTAATGCGGATCGTAACGATCATAGGTGGAGTCAAGCCTAAAGTGCTTAGTATAAGTAGAAATCTGTGGCCTCAAGATGATCGTTTCAAATTACGTCACACACTTTATGATACAAATATTAGTCAACGAAAGAAAGTAGGCATTCCCGAAAGAACGCGAGATAACGCCGTGGCGAAACGGAGGGTAGAACTGTATGCTTACAGCCGTTCGCCACATGACATTGTTAGGCGCATTACCTCTTCTTAACCCGGCTTTATGTTCTGGTTCATTCGGAAGAGGTTCGTCGGGTCGTACTTCTTCTTGAGTTCCACCAGTCGACTGTATGCAGCACCGTATGCGAGCGCGATGCGGTTGTTCTCGTCTTGGGTGAGAAAGTTGATGTATGCGCCACTGCTGGCAAACGGCTGTGACTTGGCGAAGAATTCGCGCGCCCACGCTATGCAGTGCTCGTCCTCGGCGGCCGTCTCCCAGCGGGTATGCACGTTCATCACGTAATTAGCGTCCCGATTCGAGTAGGCCATCGCATCGGGTGCTACGCGGGCAGTCTGGCCTCCAATCGTGCCGACGAAGATCTCGCACTGTGGTGAAGGCAGTTTGCTGGCGTATTCGATGACGACGTTGATCGCGTCTTCGGTGAGTTGCGAAAAGTTGTGCGATTTCCAGTAGTTGCGCACACCCGGCGTCAAGAGCGGATCGAAGGCCTGCTGCCAGGCGGTGTACGGCTGCACTCCGATGTGCTCGCCGTGCGCGGTGCCGAACCCTCGCAGCGGCTCGATAAGCTTCTCACCCTCCGTGGGGTCACCTGCATAGCACAGTGCGAGCACGACGATCTCTTTCCCGTGAACGCCCTCTGGCAGGAAGGGCAGTGGGGGTGCCTTCCGGGTGACCATCCAGACGGTGAGTTCGTCGGGCATCGTCTCGGTGAAACGGGCGAACTGCGTGAGTACGGACTTCGCCTGCTCGAAGGGAAAGACAATGAGCCCGCTCAGCACGTCCGGCCCGACGGGATGAAGCTGGAACTCGAAGTTGGTGACAATACCGAAGTTCCCACCCCCACCACGCAGCGCCCAGAAGAGCTCATCATTTTCTGTTTCGCTGGCATGCACTTGACTGCCATCCGCCGTGACGACATCCGCGGAGAGCAGGTTGTCGATGGTCAGCCCGTACTTCCGGCTCAGCCAGCCGAGGCCTCCGCCGAGCGTCAGGCCGGCCACGCCCGTGGTCGAGTTAATGCCCAGCGGCGTGGCGAGGCCGTGCACCTGCGCGGCCTTGTCGAAGTCGGCAAGAGTGCAGCCAGGCTCGACGGTCGCTCTGCGGGCTTTCGGGTCTACATGGACGCTCTTCATCAGCGAGAGATCAATCATGAGGCCACCGTCGCAGACTGCATTACCCGCGATGTTGTGCCCGCCCCCTCGGATCGAGAGGAGGAGGCTGTGCTTGCGCGAGAACTCGACGGCCTGGACAATATCTGCAGGCGACGTGCAACGAGCGATCAGCGCGGGCCTGCGGTCGATCATGGCGTTCCATATCTGGCGCACCTCGTCGTAGCCCGCGTCGTCAGGAATAAGCACATTCCCCCGAAAATGCGCTTTGAATTCATCAATATTCGCTTTTTGTAACTGGTTCACGCTTGCCTCCTTTGCGACTAACAAGTTATTGAGCAATTTTCTAAATATTATTAGAAACTTCTTAGGCAGTCAAGTCAAGAAAACAATAAAATCATGTTTGACGTAACTGCATAGCGTTTCGCAGGGGTGAAGCGCGCAACCCGAGCATTCCTTTAATTTTAAACGTTATTAGAAGAAATCAATTCCGGGAGTTAACAATTTTCAAAAGTACTGTGCATACAGTTGCGATAGCACTAAACTCTCGGTTGCAGGAGGACACCGAAATATTGGTCCGAATTTTTGCCGATGCTCTTTTTTTGCGTGATATATGGCAAAACTTGCCAATTACCTTCGCTGATCTGAATGACTCTCACGCTCTCGTAATGTCTTCCTGGACTCCAGAGTATTGCTTTTAGACCACAGGCGAGAGATTCTTTTGGAAACAAATATTGAGCGTCATCGTAGTTTATCTGGATACCTGTAGAAGCCAAAACGGTTATCCAGATAATTTGTAAAAGGCATGAGCCTTCCTCGACAAGATTCAGTGGGATACCTGTTTTCCTTCATACTCCTCAATCTTCTCTACTCTCTAAGTTACTCCCAAGAGTTCAAGGCAAGTCAGTCTCACTTGCGATTTGGATCAGCACCGCGTGGACAGATTTTTCAGCCTGCCCCCCTAGCCCGTGCGCACTAATGCATCCCCAGAAATGACCTTGCAACAAAAGCAGCCATCTGGTCTCTTGTAACAATCTCGTCAACTCCGTAGGTTCCCGTAACCGTGGTGATATTATCATCCTTTAACTTCTGTACGTAATTAAAAAAAGTGCTGCCGGCAGGTACATCGCTGAAGTACGGCGTCGTGGTGTTGGTAAACTCTTCGGTGCCTTGCCCTGCTCTGACTTGCCGTGCCCTTACAAGGAAGGCAGCCATTTGCCCTCTTGTCACACCTTCGCTTGGGTTATACATGCCGGTCACTGTCGTAATGTTCAGCTCTTTCAGCTTCTGGATATATGGGAAGAACACACCTTCAACTGGATCGGTTGGAAGCACGTTGCTGAAATAGGGTGTTGTCGTTGCACAGGCCACCGACGCTCCAGTTACCCCTCCATTGCAGGTGAAGTTCTCGCCATACAACGCCCTTATGATGAAGGCAGCCATCTGGTCCCTGGTAACATCTTCGGAAGGACAGTAATTCAGAGGAGATTGGCTACATCCCTTAGTAATCCCGTCATTATAAATAGCATATATGTATTGCTCGGCCCAGTAGCCAGCTGGAATGTCGAAAAACACGTCACCCGACTGCACGGCGATGCTGTGAATCCCACCCCCAGCAACGGCAATCACACTGCTAAGACCATTGACCTGGACTGGCGTGGAGCTATTATTTGTAGTGCCGTCCCCCAACTGGCCTGAACCGTTATATCCCCAGGCCCAGACCGTACCGTCGGATTTCAGGGCAAGGCTGTGTTCATCGCCCCCAGCAATGGCTATCACACCGCTAAGAGCAAGGCGAAAACTGAGACTCTTTGGAGAAAGCACTACCGGAGGCGCCGGAGGGATGAAAGGCACAGTGACCTGGACTGGCGTGGAGCTATTATTCGTCGTGCCGTCCCCCAACTGGCCAAAACCGTTAGCTCCCCACGCCCAGACCGTACCTGTTTGAGCTACGCTATTGTCGTAGCAGACAAGAACAAGACAAATTGTTGTTAGCATCACAAAAACTGTCGTAGCAAAACTCTTACCAATCCATTTCATACGTCACCTCTTATAATAATTTTAACGGTTTGTTGTAAATTGTAAAGCAAACTAATTACAACCAGATGATCCAGCCACAATACCTGAAGTCAAAGTCTGTTCTAACCAGGGGCAATAAAACTTCACTTATTCGCCTTCCTAAAAATTGAGTACGAACACCACAGGTTCGATAGCAGCCCTGGCGCGAAGATTAGAAACGGCAATTATTACTGTGGCGGATTGTTCACAGTGTCATGTTGTCGGTGAATCCCAGATTGCAGGACCGCTTCATTCACATATGAGATACTGTGCATGCCTCGGGACAAACCTATCGTCCCTGCGTAAAGGGCTGTTGACCACTGAATACCAAAAATAACCAACGCCGCCGGCCATGACGCCGAAAGCATTGAGCGATAACTGGCATAAATTTTCGTTTCTCTTCCGAGGTGTGGAGTTCGGGACAAACTCTTTGCCAGTTGCAGAAACGGGAAACTTTCGAGTATCAGGTGGAATGTGTAGTGCTCCGTAATGTGAAGTATTCGTCTTCAATCCTTATTAGAAAGGGCTTCAGCAAGATTTTACTTCACATAATGAGGCTATGTCACATTAGATACCCACGTCATTATTTGAGGCGGCCCATGGATAAGTTAAAATTGATCTTGAGATGAAACGTAAGGCCCTGGCTTCTTGTGAGCATATGTGCCAGAGAATGTGAAGTACCTGATCAAAACGAAGCGAAGCTATAATATGCCGATTCGAATCGCTGTGAGCCTCCCCGTTATGTGAAGTAGATTCTTCGGAAATTGGCGTGGTTACTATGCCACCGGTAGTTACTTCACATAACGGAGCACTACACATGACAGGGTGTTATGCGCCGCCCAAGATCTAACAGAAATCGAGAGACAAGTATATCCCGATTTTTATGAAGAGTGCCAACGTCCATTATTGTTTTTTGATACCATCTAAGGCCACTCTGTACATAATACTTCTGCCTGCTCAAGGACAGTCTGTGTTGCCTTCTCCTGTTTGTCTGGCGGATAGCCGTATTTGCGAAGGATGCGTTTCACGATGACCCTCAAATGGGCACGGACGTTTTCGCGCACGGTCCAGTCGATGGTCACGTTATTGCGTACTGCGATGACAAGTTCACGGGCAATCGTCTTGAGTGTTTCATCTCCAAGGACTTTGACTGCGCTGTCATTTGTTTCAAGGGCATCGTAGAATGCTAACTCATCAGCTGAGAGTTTCAAATCCTCTCCGCGGGCATCGGCTCTACGCATATCCTTTGCCAGGGTTATCAGTTCCTCTATTACCTGAACTGTCTCTATTGCACGATTCTGATACCGGCGGATTGACTGTTCAAGCAGTTCAGCAAATGAGCGGGCCTGCACAACATTCCTTCTGCTCCTCGATTTGATTTCTCCGGTCAAAAGTTTTCGAAGAAGCTCAACCGCCAGATTTCGTTGTGGCATGCCCCGGACCTCGGCGAGGAAATCTTCGGAGAGGATCGATATATCCGGCTTCTTCAAGCCGGCTGCTTCGAATATATCAATGACCTCTTCGGATGAAACAGCCTTCGAGACAATCTGCCGTATAGCATGCTCCATTTCATCCTGGGTTCTTTGCCTTCCGGTATCGTTCTTCAGAAGGACGGATCGGACTGCCTGAAAGAATGCCACATCATCACGGATCCTGAGTGCCTCTTCATGCGGAACCGCCAGTGCGAAAGCCTGCGAGAGTTCACGAACGTATTGCTGCAGACGGCTCTTTCCATCGTCTTGAGAAAGGATGTGTTCCTGGGCAGCAGGGAGAATCGCCAACCGCTGCGCCGGCGTCCCGGTAATCCACAAGGACCAGTCGAAACCATGAAAAAGCCCTTGGCAGATTTCGTACTTCTGGAGCATCAACGAGACCGCCTCGGCCTGATCCAGGGCCGTCTTGCCTGTACCGCCGCTTTCTGTATATGTTACCAACGCCTGCCGGAGTTCGTCGGCCAGACCGAGATAGTCGACGACCAACCCTCCTGGTTTGTCCCTGAAAACCCGGTTCACGCGGGCGATGGACTGCATAAGGCCATGGCCCCGCATGGGTTTGTCGACATACATGGTGTGCAGGCAAGGAGCATCAAAGCCTGTCAGCCACATATCTCTGACAATGACAATCTTCAGTCCATCTTGCGGACTGCGAAAACGGTTTGCCAAAGCCTCACGCCGATCCTTGTTGCGTGCATGGCAGGCGACCCTGGGCCCTTCAGAAGCATTGCCGGTCATCACAACCTTTATAGCGCCCTTCTCGTCTTCATCATTGTGCCACGACGGTCTGAGGGCAATAATCGCATCATACAGATCCATGCAAATACGCCTGCTCATACAGACAACAAGCGCCTTACCGTCTATGGCTTCCAAGCGCATCTCAAAATGAGTGACCAGATCCTCGGCGATAAGTTTCAACCGTTTCTCGGTCCCGACTACAGCTTCAAGCTGGGCCCATTTAGTCTTGAGTTTTTCTTTGCGTTCGATCTCCTCGCCTTCCGTAGCTTCTTCGAACTCGGGATCTATCTTGGGGCGTTCGGTTTCGATTAATGCAAGCTTTGCCAGGCGGCTCTCGTAGTAGATCGGCACCGTTGCGCCGTCCTGCACCGCCCGCTGAATGTCATAAACGCTTATGTAGTCTCCGAAGACTGCCCGTGTATTTTTGTCGGTTAGTTCTATAGGCGTGCCGGTGAAGCCGATGAACGATGCGTTCGGCAGGGCGTCGCGCATATGCCTGGCGAATCCGTCAATGAAGTCGTATTGGCTCCGATGCGCTTCATCAGCGATAACGACGATATTGCGACGCTTCGATAGCACCGGATGCCGATCCCCCTTTTCTTCTGGGAAGAATTTCTGAATAGTCGTGAAAACAACGCCTCCCGAATCGACCCGCAGTTTTTCACGAAGATCAGAACGGCTATCCGCCTGAACAGGCGGTTGACGCAGCAGTTCCTTGCATCGGGAGAAGGTGCCGAACAACTGATCGTCCAGGTCGTTACGGTCGGTAAGCACGACAATGGTCGGGTTTTCCATCTGCGGATGCATGATGATCCTGCCGGCATAGAACGCCATGGACAACGACTTGCCCGCGCCCTGCGTGTGCCAGACTACGCCAACACGCCTGTCTCCGGGTTCTCCGCCCGACATTCTTCCGGCCTCAAAACGTCCGAACTCTTCGGAGCTCGATTCAAGACTTGCGCATTGTGCTGCACGAAGTGTCTCCTCAACCGCAACATTGACGGCATGGTACTGATGATATCCGGCTATTTTCTTTGTCAAAGCCCCGCCATCATCTTCAAAGACGATGAAATATCGGATCAGATCAAGTAATCGCCTTTTGTCGAATACGCCTTCAAGCATAACCTGAAGCTCAGGGATATTCGGGGCTGCCAGTGCCGCGCCGGTTATCGTACGCCATGGCTGGAACCACTCCCGATTAGATGTCAGTGTGCCGATGCGGGCCTGCACGCCGTCTGAGATAAGAAGAGCGGCATTATATGCAAAGAGAGAAGGGATTTCATGTTTGTAGGTCTGCAATTGCTGAAAGGCAGTCCAGATCGTGGCATTCTCATCGGCGGCGTTCTTAAGCTCTATCACCGCCAGCGGCAGGCCGTTAATGAAGATAATGACATCAGGCCGGCGGTTATGTTTATTCTCTATTACGGTGAACTGATTGACCGCAAGCCAGTCATTGTTATCAGGATTGTCAAAGTCGAGCACCCGCACCTGCGCGCCGGCGATGGAACCATCAGCCCGGCGATATTCAACCGGCACCCCGTCAACAAAGAAGCGATGGACAATGTGATTCCTGCCTTCTATAGTTGGAGCATCGGCACGAAGCAGTTTGCGGAACGCCTCATCTAAAGCCTCTTGAGGCAGGGCGGGGTTCAGTTGAGCAAGAGATTGCCGCAGCCGCCCTTCGAGCACTACTTGTTCATACCTGTCACGTTCGGCCAAAAGCTCACCGGGGGCCATAGTCGGTCCGCTTTGGAGGGCATAGCCACAATCTTCAAGCCACGAGAGAGCGGCAGCTTCAATGAGGGATTCGGTGATACTATTTCTATTCATATGGTGCATATCGTATAATAAGTCATGAAAAAGAAGTCCCTAAAATATACTAATCCATTTTTAAAAGACCCGAAAAAATATGAGGCTTCGTTACTGGTAAACGTCATAACCTCATCAGCAGTTGAAGGCATTCGCGTAACTCCTGCTCAGCTTCGGAAAAAGAAATCCTAAAGCACAGTGCTCTTAGTTTTAAGCGTCCGTCCAATTATTTTCGTAAACAACCTCTCCATCAATTTATAGTCTCTGTTCAAGCCGTTGTTAATGGCGGCGAAATAATCCTTTCTTTTGCCACCGGTAATGTCTTTGAAGTTCAGCATCGGCAAGGCGGACTGAAATGCCGTAAGAGTTGAGAGCATCCGCGCGACTCGTCCATTACCTTCACGGAATGGATGAATGAGGACAAGTTCAACGTGGACTTCCGCTAATGCCTGAGATACCCGTTCGATTTCTTTGAAACTACAAGGTGTGTATTTACGTAAAGCTCCCTTTTCAAATTCAGCCATCAATTTTGGAACCTGTGCGGCTGCCGCAAAATGGAAGTCGCCTTTACTGACATTCACTTGTCTGTATTCTCCAGCCCACTCATAAATATCTCCCAGCCAGACTTTATGCATAGTTCTAATGTCCCCTGCAGTAAAGCGATGTTTTTCATCGTACATCCCGACCAGCTTATCCATGACGGTTTTCAAGGCAATCGATTCTGCCTCGTTCATTTCTTTTCTGCTCTTAATGCCGAGTTTATTTCTGAGGACACGACCCTGCGAGCCTGGCTCGAATTGAGCTTCTGGAAGGGATGAGGTATCGTAACGGGTCATGGCACTCTCTCCACAAACTTCTCGGCATCTTTTACCCTCAGTTCGCCGGAGATGAGCTTGGGTAGCAGCGTGTCGCGTAGCGCGGCGAGGGTGTGGGATTCGCGTTCGTTCTCAGCTACCTTAGCAAGCAGCGGGCTGGTGACACGCGAGAACCGCTCAAGCACGTCTTCACTTGGTCGGAAAATCTGTGTTGCCGCGACAACTTCGGGACGTATAGCAGGATAGGCTGCGCCATCCGCCAAGTGTGAGAGTTCCTCGATGTTCTCTGCAGCCGTAGCCGCTAAATACACGAACTCAGCGTACTCGAGTCTAAGCGGACGAAGGACAGCGAAACCCGTGCTGCCGGTAAGCCCGTTTTCGAAGATGAAGGCGTACGAACCGTTGCCAGGTCGTACCGTGCCGACAATCGTGTCCCGCGGTCGCAAAATCCGCTGCGCTCGGCTTGGGGCGTGTTGTTTTTGATAGGCCGTGATCACGTCGATACGGCCCCATTTCGTGTTAGAAAGATCGATGTAGTTGATGACCTCGGGACGCGTCTCGTTCGACCAGGTCTCCGGATTCAAAGAGGCTAAGGCTGCCAGTATCCCTACCTTCCACCCCTTCGGAATCTCCCCCAACGCCGAACCGTCAACGCTGTCAGGAAAAAGGTCAGCGATTTCTTTGGGCAGGCCAGTATCTCGGCCTTCGGCCTTGGCGCGGACGGGGTCGAAGTCAACAAACCACGACTTGAAGATTGCCCTAGCCATAGCCTCAAGCGTCTCGTTCATCTTCCTGTTAAGCTCGATCTTGTCGTCCAGCGTACCGAGGATGTGGGCGATAGCGCGTTGTTCTGATAGCGGAGGCTTGGGCACCTCAAGATTTGCAAGGTCACTTCCTCGGATACCAGCAGCAGCAACTTGCTCGACGATGCTCTCAATAGCGCCTCTTCCCATTCTTGATCGGAAGAAGTAAAAGTAGAACAGCGGATCGGCGCTCATTCTGTCTATCCGAGCCCGAATGATGTGCGACTCGAAAGTAATAGGCTCATCAGCTTCCAATAAGATAGAGCACTTGCCAGCACCAGCAAGCACTAACGACTGTCGAGCAAACAGTAGATCACCCGGCTCAAGCAAACAAGACTCTTGCTCGCGTTCACCAATAAGTACTCGGTCCATTGGAATAGATTTGATTCTGTCGTGCGCAAATATCTCTCCCATATTGATCATCTTTAAGCCCGACCCTCGGACTGCTTTCGGTCGCGTCAGACCGTTTCGGAGCGGTACAGCGAACAGCTCGTTAAATGGGGTCGTATCAGTTTCTGCCATGGTCACACCGTTCCACATCTTTCTCTCTCTGCCCCGATTGTTTTTTTACCCCAATCAGACAATAAGCTTTCTGTTTTAATTGTTGCATCTCTAATACGATAAATTGTGTAATGACCCTCTCACAATTATCTATGGCATGTTTCACAGTACCATGACCTGTCTTTAAGGTCGCAAATTGGCACCTTAAAGATTCAGTCTCTACAGTGGTCAAGCAAAAAATAAAATCACTTGAGGTCGCAAATTGCGATATCAAAAATTAACCTCAAGTGCCTTTAAATTCCTCTTTATCAGTTTCTCAAGCCGTGAGTTTTCGATAAATTGTGACTCCAAATCAGAGATTAGCCGTTTCATTTTCTCATCAAACGGCTCTCCATCATCCTCCTGAGCTTCCGAGCCTACATATCGCCCAGGGGTGAGTATATGCCCATGTTTGCGGATATCATCAAGAGTGGCTGCTTTGCAGAAGCCGGGAATGTCTTCATATTGCTGTTTGATCGTTTTATCGCCGCGCCAGGCATGATAGGTGTCGGCGATCTTATTGATATCCTCACTGGTTAGTTCACGGTGGACACGGTCGATCATGCTGCCGAGTTTGCGGGCGTCGATAAAAAGCACATGCCCGCGCCTGTCGCGGAAACGGCCGTTCCGTTTGTCTCGCGCCAGAAACCAGAGACAGACAGGTATCTGCGTCGAATAAAAGAGCTGTCCCGGCAGGGCAACCATGCAATCTACCAGATCAGCCTCTATCATGGCCCTGCGGATGTCTCCCTCCCCGGACTGGTTGGATGACATTGAACCGTTGGCAAGCACGAAGCCTGCTGTCCCTGTAGGAGCCAGGTGGTAGATGAAGTGCTGGACCCAGGCAAAGTTTGCGTTGCCTGATGGTGGAACGCCGTATTTCCAACGTTTGTCTTCGCGCAGCAGCTCTCCGCGCCAGTCACTGTCGTTGAAGGGGGGATTGGCGAGTACATAGTCGGCTTTGAGGTCAGGATGTTGATGGTTATGGAAGCTGTCACCGTGAGCGATATTGGCGTCGATACCCCGGATGGCAAGATTCATCTTTGCCAGCCGCCAGGTGGTATAGTTAGACTCTTGCCCGTAGACCGATATGTCGCCGACTTTGCCGCCGTGGGCCTCGATGAACTTTTCGCTCTGGACGAACATTCCTCCGGATCCGCAGCAGGGATCATACACACGGCCCTTATATGGAGCGAGCATTCCCACAAGCACGCGGACAACACAGGCCGGCGTATAGAACTGGCCGCCTTTCTTGCCTTCGGCACTGGCGAACTGGGAAAGAAAGTACTCATACACACGTCCAAGGACATCTTTGGAGCGGCTCTCTTTATCGCCGAGCCCGATATTGCTGACAAGGTCGATGAGCTGCCCGAGACGTTGCTTATCGAGACCCGGGCGGGCGAAATCTTTCGGCAGCACGCCCTTAAGTGACGAATTGTCCCGCTCAATTGCAGTCATCGCATCGTCAATTGTCTGGCCGATAGTGGGTTGTTTCGCGTTGCCTTTCAGATAGGACCAGCGGGCCTCTTTGGGCACCCAGAAGATATGAATTGCCCTGTATTCATCCGGATCTTCCGGATCTGCGCCCTGAGATCGCTCCGACTCCAGCCTGGTGTGCTGCTCCGCGAAGGCATCGGAGATGTATTTTAGAAAAATGAGGCCGAGAACAACATGCTTATACTCTGCAGCGTCCATGTTGTTGCGCAATGCATCTGCCGTCTGCCAAAGCTGGGACTCAAAGCCCAGGGTTGCACCGTTCTTACCACCATTATTTGATTTACTGCCAACCGCTTTACGTGCCATAGACCTTCCTTAATAGTCTTCAACAGCTTCGTAATTATATCACTTTGAATGCAAAAATAAGCCACGACATTTCACAAGGAAAAAATAACATTGATGGAATCATGTGATAACCGGACGGAGAGGAGTGTAGTCACATTGACAAGTATGAGTGATGTTGAAAACCTTATCATTTTTTTTCTGTTTTTTCTTAGATAGCTCTGTCCTGCCGTTTCTTATAAGTGCCTTCAGCCTCTTTACCTCACCTGTCAGTTTTTTCTTGTTTGCCTTGAGGCCTTTCACACGATTGTTGTAGTATTCAATCCTGTCCCAGCAGGCAATATTTCGTATAAATTTCCATTTAGCAACCTCAGCCTTCTCGTTTTGGTACACAGTACGCAAGCGATTTTTTGTGATCTCAGATCCAATATATTTGTAAATAAACTTTCCTGCATAAAATCCGGTTTCTTGAAAAACGCATAAGTACCAGTAAGGACCTCCCTTCTTGCCGGCGTTGCGACCTTTCCCTGAATATAGGTGCCACTTTAAAATAATGGCGCCATCCTTTAGCTTGAGACTTGTGACAGTTTCATAATTTCGATCGATATATTCGCGGAAATTGAAGAACTCCCTCAAGTAGTCCTCTACCACCGAACTGAGCAGGTGATCAATTTTTCTTACTTCAACTTCCGCACTCTCCAAGATATTTTTCAATGGGTTGTTGCTCATTAGATTACCTCCTTTTTTGTGTGGTGGTGACGATGCCGAACACGACCATGATGGTCGTATTCGGCATCGTCACCTTCAAAAAGATAAGCCGCTTTGTATGTCTGCCTTTACAACCGTTGCCACACATCCTATCGATGTATGGTAACGGGACAACCACTTATATTGTTCGGATTTATCAGTGATTTACCACTGTCATCATGTATGGCAGACAAGCTGTTAAACGAACGAACAAGATCAGACTACTCCAGCCTCACGCTTCGCGCTTTCGACTATCGAATCCACGAAACTTGTACTTGCTGCAGTTCTCCTCGGCCTGCCGCGCTTCGACTTTTCCCTGACCGTCCGCTGTTCTGCGAGTCGCCCGATGGCCGCATCAGATTTCCCTGCAATCCAAGCTTCGATTTCGCTTCTGCGAAAGCGCACACACCGAGAACTGAGGCGGATACAGGGAATGCGGTGATGGTACAGAAGACTATATATACCGCTTGGCTTCATTTGTAAAAGCTGACATATTTGACTTACTGTTAATAATTGATCGTCCATATTTTGCATTTACCTCCTTAAGCTGGTTAATGAAAGTGACACATGCAGTCAAAATGATGTCTGCATGTCTGCATGTCCGCCGTTGCCGCATCGGATTCGGGCCGATGTCACCCAACAAAGAAGGGAAACATAAAGTCTCCCTTCTTTAAAAATTTTACATTTCTGCTTTTTTGTCTTTATTTGCGATTAGAATCAGGATTATCAATCAGTGAGTCAGATTGATTTAGTGCGGATTTTCTGTTGAAGGAATTTTCAAAAACAAAAAAGCGCAGTTCTGGTTATTTAATAAACCCGACAATGCGCCTCTCTAAAAACTAATCGTTTGATGCTGCCGTACTACCCCGTTTCAGGGCTATGGGTGTTGACTGCCTAAAATCTAGCACACGCGACAGATACGTGTCAAGTACAAAATTACAGCACAAAAATTACACGAAAAATAACAGCATTTTTTTTGGCCTGTAACCTTGCCGCTGTCCGAGGGTACCTTGTGGATCGCCATTATTTCCAACTTATTTTCAGTCTCCAGCCGTTGACATCAGTACTACTATTGATACTATAATTTGTGCGGCTGAAATTAAGATTTTGGATGTGAATTATGGAACTGAAAGATGATCATTACACCTATAGGGTAACCTGGTCGGCAGAAGACAACGAGCATGTCGGACTTTGTGCTGAATTCCCAGGTTTAAGCTGGTTGGCAAAAACACCCGAAGCTGCGTTCAAAGGTATCCGCAAGGTTGTGGCGGAGGTGATAGAAGACATGAAAAAAACAGGGGAGTCCATACCGGAACCGATAGCTACTCGCCGTTTTAGCGGAAAATTTGTGGTTAGAGTTACTCCTGAAACACACAGAGATCTTGCTACCCAATCGGCTGAAACTGGAGTAAGCTTGAACCGTCTTGTAGCCGCTAAATTAAGCCGGTAACGGATAATGCATATTCCGGACCATTCCGGCCGGTCAGCCCGTTTCATTCCAGCCACTGATTCCGATTGATTCCGGCCCGCAATTCCGGTGCGGTCCTGCCACCTGTTCCGGTTTCGGTCATCGCTGGTCGTCATGGTGAGTCTCTTTCGCCCCTAATCACTCAGGAAGGTGGCCTTCCTGAAACACTTATTTTGATTGAATTTAATAACAGTCAAGTTTTTTTTCGTGAACAAACGTTCTATACTTTTTCTCTCCGCTATCCTCAGTCATCAAAAACTTCAACTTTCGTGCATTTGCCCTAAATAATTATTGCCATTCACTTTTGGTGGGTATATAATACCTACTATGAGGGCAGTCCTAATTCTTCACTCCAAAGAACTGAGAGGGAATGAACTTATAGAAATCAAAATATGGCGGGTTTCAAAGACTGCGGACAAGCCGTATGGTGTTAAATATTCAATAGCCTATATCAAAGATGGTAAGCGGCTTGTTGGTTACGATAATGCAGAGGGCAAGGGAGATCATAGGCATCATGGAGAACGTGAAGAGTCATACAAATTTACAAATATTTGGGCTTTGTTGAAAGATTTTAAAAGAGATGTAAAAAAAATACGAGGTGGTGATTGGGATGAGAATTAAGAGAATCAAAATTGAAATAAGGAGTCTTGATAGTGCCCTGCAAGAAGCAGGGACTGTTTTTGAGAAAGCAGCACGCGGTGAACATGTCGTAAAGAAAGAAGCTATTTACTTCAGCGATCTTAAGGAGATGCGCAGGGTGCTTACCGAAAAGAGGATGGAACTACTTAAGGTCATTAAAGACAAGAAGCCGTCCTCTATATATGAACTTGCTAAAATAGTGCATAGGGAACTCAAAAATGTTTTACAGGATCTCACATATCTTCAAGAACTTGGGCTAGTTGAAATAACTGAAACAAGAGACAAAAAAATCCCGCACGTGTCATTCGACAAAATCGCTTTTGAGGTAGCAATTTGAAGACTGTGAAGTTTATAGTATTGGGAAATAAAGCCTTCCTAATCAGAAGTCGTACTGTCCTAAAAATGGTATAATTTTGTGCAAAAAAGCATAGTTATTAACAATATTATGTAAATTTACACAAGGTTGCAAACTCGGCTCAAATCTATGGTTTTAAAGGCTTATTCGGGTATTTTCAAGCACTTTCCAATGTCCGTTTTTCGGGCAACCGCTCCGGCACCTCTCCATGAATTGAATAGTTTAATCAATTACTTACTGAAAATGCTACCCACATATTGGATAAATGCAGTCAACAGGATGATTTTTCATTGAAAAAAAAGCGATCATTTGAGTAGAAACTTTACCCTGGCGTTAATATGGCAACTACTGGTTGATAGAATCCATTCTTGTCGGGTAGCTTCCGCGTGGGCAGCTTCCGCGTGTTGAAAATAACAATAAATAGCATAGAACATGATTATCATATTTTATGGAGGTCAACAATGGGGAAAACAATCAACGCAACCGAAGCGGCAAGGGATTTTTCTGAAATTATTAATTCCGTCAAATATAAAGGCGAGAGTTATACTATTATCAGAGGGGGCAAGCCTGCTGCAGCCATTGTTCCGGTTAAAGCAGCAACGCCCGGGCAAACACTTATCAAAGACCTGCGGGGAATAATTGAGAATCTACCCAAGCTTGGCAAGGATGCTGATAGCTTTTTAAAGGATATTGAAGAAGAACTCAAATCTCAGCCGCCCATCCCGGAGACAACAGCATGGGAGTGATCTTTGATACAAGTGAAATCATTGGAATTGAGCGCAAGAGTCATGATATTTACCGTATTGCTGAGGCCGTGAGAACGAGCCGTTTGGCATAAGCGTAATAACAGTTGCTGAGTTGCTCCATGGGGTGGAACGTGCCGATACACCTACCGGGAAAATTAAACGGCAGGCTTTTATAGAGAAGGTTATCGAATTCTTTCCAGTTTTTCCGTTCGATATTTCAGTCGCAAGAATCTATGCCAGGCTCTGGGCATCACTTGTTTCTCAGGGGCTTACTGTTGGAAGCCATGATTTAATCATAGCAGCCACTGCTCTCTCTATGGATTATGAAATTATTGCAACTAATACAAGAGACTTCAGAAAAATAGAGGGATTGAAGCTTAAGAACGTGTGAAAGCCCAAGCCCTTGCTCCTCGATGCCCTACCTTTAAGAACAATATTCTTCAACATCCGAAAGAAGTTTGCTAATTTATGCTTTCATTATCTCGCGCCGGCCCTTCATTCCGCTCGATCATGTACGGGAGCACTAGGCGGGTCATATAGGGCAGACCCTTCAAATTGGTGTCGATCATCTGTTCCCAATCCTCGATGGCGGCCTCGGGCACTATCTCGGTACCTTTGCCGAGACCTGCGTTGTTTACAAGAATTGAGACTTTTGAAACCAAAGAGGCTCTTTGTTTGAGTGCCGATTGGCATTGCTTCAGATCGCGAATATCAAAAATAAGCGGCTCCACTTGAATGCCATGCTGGGATACCAGTTCATTTTTGAGTGAAAGGAGGCGCTATTCACGGCGAGCGTTTACGAGAAGATTTACTCCACGGGCCGCTAATGCCTGCGCGATAGCCCAGCCCATGCCTGCTGAAGCGCCTGTGATCAACGCCCATGAATCTTTCATACGAGACCTCCTCTTATTTCAAAATTGTGTCCCGCTTCAGTCAATTTAATACGTTATTGTTTCATATTGTGAATTATACTCTTTATAAAAAAAAAGTAAACCAGATGAGAGCTTCGGGAAAGAATTGTTTATTTGGAACTGTCCACGACTATTCTTAGAAAGTCACACTGATCACCTTCAAGATTTTACCTCGCAATGTCATTACTCATAGAAGTAACTGAGACCGGCATCGTTTTCCCATGACCAAGGATTTCTCCCCGCAACTTTACGGCTCTCCGGAGCACGCGGTATGCACTCCTCCGTTGATATGACTTTGGGCGCTATTTTTTTCCAGTGTGCAATCCTGGTAGCAACATTGATCTGCGACACCCAAAAAGTGTGAGACTTCTTGTATAATTGTATAGTAAGAAGTGGGGCGTTACCCCCCCGCCCTTTACCGAGAGTTTCAGCCTTCGGCTCCGACGCACCAACCCCACCGGCACAATGGTCCCACGCGGCGAGCATAGAGGCATACTGATGGACACGGTTATAAGATAAGCTAGTGCACTTGAAGGCGAACAGCACTGATGCGGAAGGTGATGAATCTAGTCAGAAATGGATGCAAACGACCATATTACGATAAGCGGCAAAACTATTGAGCTGGATGCCGACGGCTTCCTTGCCAACCCTGATGACTGGTCTCCGCAGGTTGCCGAATACTTTAGTGCTGCAGACGACATCTTGCTTACTGATGAACACTGGCAGGTAATCCGTTTTGTACGCGATTATTACCGAATATTCAACATTAGCCCGATGCCGAAAGTGATTGTGATACGGTTAAACCGGCAGTTGGGCAGTGAGCGATACTCGATAAAGGTGCTGTACTCACTGTTCCCTGAAAAACCAGCACGCCGGATCTGCAAGTATGCGGGGATTCCGCAACCTGCCGGCTGCACCTGATACTGCTCATAAGGCAGGCGGTCGTCTGCGTCTTGGGCAAGGGAGTTGCAAGGTGCATCTTCTCTGGTATTTGACGGTCCGGACCTTATTTATCCATCGGTTCCACGTGTCTTTTCCCATCTGCACAGTTGCTACTAAGAGGCTTGGCATGCGATAATTCGTCGCAGTTGTTTACTTTCATGATAACCTGCAGACCGGCAAGGCTTTCTTGAATGACACTCATACATCCATACTCTTGCTGAATTTTAAAAAGATCCTGCAACGGCACACCCATAATATGGCATAAAATCATCCGGTTGACCCCGGCGTGGCCGACAATAAGAATATTGCCTGTTGCGGCTTCCAGAATGTCCTGAAATGCGGTGAGAACCCGCTTGCTGCAGGCGTCAAAACTTTCGCCTGCGGGGACCCGGTAGTGGACAATATCCGACCCTCTCTTCCTGAATTCTTCGGGAAACCTTTGCTCGACATCTACGAAAGTACAGCCTTCCCACTCTCCGAGGTGGATTTCCCTCAAATCCCGCCGTGCTAAGATCGGGATTTTTTTATCATTGACAATGATCTCCGCTGTACGGCGTGAACGGGAAAGATCGCTGCAGTATGCTGCTGTGATGTGTGCGCCGACAAGACGCTGTTGCAGACAACGAGCTTGCTCTACCCCTGTCTCGTCGAGCGGAACGTCAAAGTGGCCGATATAGCGCCGCTCGTCCTCAGGCAACTGAGTTTTGCCGTGCCGTATAAGATAAATCGTCCTGGGTTCCCTGTTCATCGCCTAACTCCTTGATTGTCCGTTTTTCCGCCTTGGGCGCGATCGAGTCTTCGTTGGTTGTTATGTTAATAGAAACCATCAATACATTGTCCCTTCTCGAACGTCCTATTGCAGGGATCCCATCGAGCGCCTCATGGAGCGTTCGGCTCAGCGACGCATCTGCCTGTCCCATTGTCGTCGCTGCGATGACCAGCCTGGTAGCTCCTTGAACTTTGTCGACTGCGGCAGCGAAATCGATCACCTTTTCAACCGGGAAGAGCATTTCATCGAGATCAACCAAGGTAAAGGAATGATCATCGTGCAACACGACCCGGCTGTTTTTCCTCCCGGCAACGCGCTCCATCCGGCAAAGCACTGTCCCGCAGGGGCAGGGCCCGGGGATGAAACTGGAGATATCGCCGGTGCGGTAGCGGATAAGCGGCATTCCCTGCCTGGTCAGAGTGGTCACAACGACCTCGCCCTCTTCCCCCTCAGGCAGAACGTCACCTGTGACGGGATCGATTATCTCAAAATACAGATCGGCTTCGCGTAAATGATAGCCTGCGTGAGCAGCACAATCCACTCCACCGCCCAGGCCCATTTCCGTCATGCCGTAATGCTCGAATACGTCACAGCCCCACAGCCTTCCAATTTCCCGTACAATGGCCCGCGGAACGTAATCAGTGCTCAAAAGGGCGCTCTTCAGGCGCACCTTTTTCCCAGCAATGTGCTCGGCATGGCGGGCCAAGGCAAGGACCTGGACCGGAATGCCGACCAGGGAATCAACCCCCTCCTGCACCATGATTTCCACTGTCTCAGAAAGGTTGTGTACGACTCCATGCATTATAGGATGAGCGCCCAGCCGCCTTAACGCGGTCGCCAGTAAATCACCGACACTTCCGATACGCTCACCGGGCAGAAGGATAAGGACGCGGTCTCCGGGCCCGACCAGCGTGGACATGCCATGATGGAAAAAATCTATCGTCAACTCCTGGTCCGCGGGGGTGAAGTAAATACGCTTTGACCGGCCCGTTGTGCCGGAACTGTCCAGCGTAACTACCCTACCTATTTCATTCTGCGATAAACAAAGGAATTGCAGGCCCTGATCACGAACATCTTCTGCAGTGGTAAAAGGAAAGCGGCGAAGGTCATCCAGGACGGCCAAAGGTGCATCGGCAATGCCCTTCATCCGTTTCCGAAAAAAAGGGCTGCTGTGATACGCTCTCTGGATGGTGTCACGGAGCTGATGCAGTTGATAACCGCTGATCTGCTCCCGCGTGAGAGCGTTTCCGCCGATCCCGATCTTCGACGCTATCCAGGACTCAAGGGGAGATTTGTTGATCATCGTTGTGTTCATGGCATCACTGGCAGCCTGGCCGGCAGCGATAAAGAGGCTTCCCTTGTTTGTCCGTAAGATTGTATGCGCAAAAGGGGATGACCCTGCTGTCGGGGCTGACCACATGAATGAAACATTCGCGCAGCCGCTCCAGGTCCAGGTTCCAGGCGTCCTGAAAAGCCATACCGGAAACAGACAGCGAGAAGCGGTCCACGCGGTCCAGAAAAGCGTCCAGACTGTCGACGTTCATTGTGCCGCTACACGCCGCCCCATCCTGAGAAGTGGTCGAATACTCGCTCCGTTCGGATGACGCCCACCGCTGCGCAACGAAACGCTGCGCCCTTTTAGCGCCGAGAGCGGCAGGCTGAGGTTGGCAGCATCCTGATTGCGTTTCGTTTATACATGATTTCAAAAGACCGTCGCTCATCAGGACAAAATTACCGTGAAAGGAACAGTACGCGTTCTCACCCTGGGGGGGACGGAAATCTTCGGCTTTTATAGCGCCATTGGTCTGGCATTCGATACCCCGGATGACTTCAGGGATCGTAATCCGGGCTTTGTCTGAAGGTTGCAGGGGGTACCTGCCAAAATAGCTGATCGGCTGGAAATGAACTCCCCGCACCGCGGGCATACTGCTCACGGCAAATGAAATTATGCTGCCGATATTTTCCGTGTTGATGCCCGGGATCAGGGTCGGTACGAGGACAACGCCCAGGCGCTCTTCAGCGCACCGGGCGATTGCCGCTTTTTTCTGATCAAGCAGCGCTGCGCCGCGGACTGTTTCGTGAATCGCGTCGTTTGTTCCATCGAATTGCAGGAATACGCAGGACAGCCCCGTTTTTTTCAATCGCCTGACATAGGCCGGATCGTCGGCCAGGCGCAGACCGTTTGTGTTCAGTTGAATGAAATCAAATCCCAGCGACCGGCCCAGCGCGACTATCTCGGGAAGATCGTCCCGTAATGTCGGCTCACCGCCGGACAACTGGATGTTGTAAGGCCCGCCTGAATCAAGCAGCATCAGATACCATTCTTTAATGGCTTTAAGATCGGGATCACGGGCTGCCAACTGTGACGAGGCAAAGCAGACGGGACAGAGCAGATTGCAGCGCTGGGTCACTTCGAGAAGAACGCAGCATGAGTGCTGCCGGTGCTCCGGGCACAAACCGCAGTCAAAGGGGCACCCCCTGTCCACGGTCGTGGCGCATACCGGCGGTTGGGAAGGCAGCCTGTGCACAAGCCAGGATGCATAGGAAGGAGTCCCGCGCCATATGATGGTACGGAAATAACCGTGCTCCGTACAGGTCTTGTCGAGATAGACATCGTTGTCCACGGCAACCCGCTGCGCAGATATCCGTTTCAGGCATACGGGGCACACGCTTTCGGTATCCCCCAGGTTCTTTTCCCCATCCTCTCTTTTCATGAACAGGCAACCTTACTGTTCACAGCACAAATATCGGGAAGGCGGCAAACCTCTGAAAGAGTCTGTTCCAGGCTCTTTCCCATCAAACGCTCAGCGGCGCTCCCTATGGCCAGCGCATTTAGCAGGCGCTGCTTAACCCCGGGAAGAACCTCTCCGTTACGGGCAAACTTCTCCAGAGCTCCCTGAAACCGCTCGTCGATTGAGACAATCCTGTCGCCCTTCACCAACTTATCGGCCAAGTAGAGCACCGCTGCTTCGTTCGGCATCTGCCCATCCTCGAATTCGATGTCACGGTGCACGGCAATGATGGCCGCCACATCACGATATCCAAAGGTATTCAGCATTCGGGCCCCGAGCCGTTCGTGATGGGCTCTTCCTTTTGCCAGATCGTGCAGCGTACCTGCAGCGACAACAAGCCCGATATCCAGCCGCAGCCCTGCCTGATTCAACTGTTCCGCAAGCGTCCTGGCAACCTCGGACACGAGCCTGCTATGCCGCACAACACCTTCAGGCACGTTCAATTTGGCAAGGATGGCTTCACATTCGTTACGCGTCGGGATCTCGCGGTGTCGGAAACGCTCTGAGACCATGGTGTAGTCTTCAGGACTGTCGATATCCATCAGTATCCCTTCGTCCGCTGTTTCGACCTCATACGCCTCATTTTCATAGAGTGCCAAAAGGGAGCGCAATCCCTCCGGTTGTGTCCATGACGTTATCGCCGGACAACACTGCGTTGAAATGAGAGGGGGATGTCCCCGCTGCCGCCGGAATACCGGATAGATCACTTTCGCGCTCGCACAGAGATAATATTTATAGAGCGTCCGAACGGTATGACTCCGCACAAGCGGCATGTCGCCGGGCAGCAAAAAAAATGCCTCCTTCTGAGAAGAGAACGAATTCACCCCTGCGACTACCGATGAAAACATTCCTTTCCGGTAATCTTTATTGAGGACATACCTCACATCGAGACGGTTCAGCTCAGGGATCATCTCTGCTGCATGGTGTCCGATAACGACCGTGATGTCGGCAACGCCTCCGCAGCGAAGGTTCTGGATCGTTGCTTCGATCACGGTACCATTGCCCAACGGCAGCAACGGCTTGAATCCGGGAGCCCGTGACGAGTAACCTGCAGCCAATACCAGAGCTGCTATTTCTTTTTCGTTTCGCATTGTTCCCGCTCCGCGCGCACCTTGATCAACTCGCCGACGATGCTCACGGCAAGTTCCTCGGGCGTCTCTGCCCCGATATCCGTGCCGATGGGCGAATATACGTGATCGAGATCATGTCTGATAAACCCCTTCTGGATCAGGGTCTCGAAAATCATGTCCCTCTTCCGCCGGCTTCCGATCATACCTATATACCCTGCCCCTGACCTCAAAACCTGCTCCAGGAGCACCGAGTCGTGCAGATGGCCCCTGGTCACAATCACGAGATAACTGTTGTCGTCTATGCCCAGATCGGGCAATCGGGAAAATGATTCAAGCAGCACAAACTCCGTAGGTTCTGCAAACCTCTCCCGGTTTGCATATTCACTGCGGTCGTCCAGTACCACGGTCCTGAACCCGACGGTCTCGGCCAGGGGTGCGATTTTCTGAGATACATGACCGGCCCCGAAGATATAAAGTGTTCCTGCATGACGGATGGGCTCGACAAGGAACAGCCGGTTGTCAAGCGCCTCTGCGCGGATCGACAGTATCCCTGGTCCGGAAACGAGCTTTGCGAGAAATCCCGGATCGCCGTCGATCGTCCCGATCATCGTCCCATCATGCCTGACCAGACACTGTTGTCGTTCCGGTACGGCATTTTGTTTCGAATTACCAAGCGCGGTGATCAGCCAGGCTTTGCTCCCTTGCTGGAGAATCGCCGCGGCTTCATCGAACAAAACGCGGTTGGTTTCGTCATTTCCGTCGATATAGTCGAGGAGAATATTTCCCTGCCCGCCACAAATCATCGCCATTGCCGCGGCATCCTCTCCGGTCAGGACAAAGGACTGGATTAAAGATTGCTTGCTCTGAAAGACGCCGGCTGCAAGCTGCAGCGCTTCGGCTTCCAGACGCCCGCCGCCGACCGAACCTATGATCCAGCCGTTGCTGCGAACGACCATTTTTGAGCCGTCGGACCGCGGTGCTGATCCGGTTTTATTAAAAACAGTAGCTACCACGAAGCTCTCTCCGTTGCGCAGGAGATCCGCCATTTCACGAAACAGTCTTCTCATCAAAAACCGCCTTTAATAACTAATTTAATTTCTCATCCGGATTGACCGCTGAAATCGATATTATGCGCTGCCAGTATTTCCCTGGCCTTTTCAAATGTCGCCATCACAATCTGCGGACACCGCGACATGCGGTTGCGGGCGTCGTCCTGGAGGATGTCGGAGCAATCGATCCCGGTATTGAACCGGGACCTGCATTCCTGCTCGAACCATTCCACCAATTCGTCGATCATCGGGTTCAGGCGGTTATCTTCCCGTTCCTCCGGTGCCCCCTTTCCTGCATAAAGTGCAATCAAACAGGCGCCGCCGGTCAACGTGCCGCAGACCTTTCCGCAGTCACCCATGCCATTGTGCAGGCCCGACATAGCCCTGACCAGGTCGGGATTGCTCTTTCCCTGGGCTTCCAGGGCAAGGATGATCAGAATCTGGCTGCAATAAAAACCCTGATGACCGAGCTCGACCATGCGCATCATTTCTTCGTCCATGTCCCTGCCCCTTACTTTGCCATTACACTGCTTTCAATGCTACGAGCAAGAAATATCCCAACGATGCCCGTTTCAATACACATATACACTCCTGCCAAGAACTCGTCCCTTCCCCTTCGCACCTTCCGCCAAGCTTTGATGAATCATCTCCCATGATCGTCTGGAACAGATATGCCTTCAGTGTATGGGAATGGTCCTCCCATTTTGTTAGATAAAAGCCTTGACGTCCAACCATGGCCGTCAATTTGTCCTGCGTCATGATGTCGGTCATGCCGAAAGGAAGCGGTATGCCGCGGATCGAGTCCAACCCATCGGCGTTGCGCGCATAGACGTCGGTTATGACCATTTTACCTCCGGGACGCAATACCCTGCAGAACTCGGCCAGCGCCTTCTCCTTGCCGGCTATCACCGACAAGCTGCATTCCGCCAAAACGCCGTCGAGCATTCCCGGCCCAAAGGGCAGCTCTTCCGCGAACCCGGTGCTGATGGGTGGGAAGGGATTGAGCCGCAAGCCCTGTTCCAGAGAAGCCGCTGCCGGGTCGATGCCCACGGCCTCGAGGCCATGGCAACGACGAAGATATTCCACGGTAGCTCCGAAGCCGCACCCGATATCCACCACCCGGTCACCTGCTTTGAACCCACAGAGCTGAAGCGCCCGGTCGGTCAGTGCAAATCCTCCCGGCCGCATAATGCTGCGGCGCCAGCCTGTGTTTTTGCCGTATTCACTGAACCGTTGATTGCCTGGCCCGGACATCACATCCATCACTTGTCCTCCAGCGCCTGCTCCACTTTCAGCATTTTCCCCATAGCCAGGGACTCGGGGACAAAGACCATGCCGCAGACCGGACATTTGAGCAGCTCGATGGGGAATTCGCTCCCCAGGTAAGAGGCCCTGACCTTGCCGGGCTTCATCTCCACATCGCATTTAGCACAGATCAAAGCCTGTTCCGGCGCCGAGTTATTTTCTTCACTCATAGCCCGTCTCCGACAACTTCCATCCGGTGGCTGTAGGCATTGTGAATAATGAAGCCTGTGTCACCGCATGAATATTCGACCCAGTAAGTCACGCTAACGGGACGGCGCCTGGCGATGAAGTGCCCGGTCTTAGTATTCCTGATTTTTTCACTCGTCCTCTCGGCGTGGCGCACGACCTGGCGCAGGTCCTCCTCAAGGATCATCCTGCGTTCCAGCAATTCCGACACTTCCCGAGAGATGATGAGTTTCATGTCCGGTCCTTTCTCTGCCGCTTTTTCCCCCCAGAGGTCGTGCAGAAGTTCAGTCTTTAGCTTAGCGCGATTCTCGTGACGCCGGGAGTACCCGGGTCCTTTTCTGGAGGCGGAATCTTCACCGCCTGCTCCGAAGATCAGGTCGAGTACGTGGAGCACACGCTTTCCCCGGGCCGCGAAATTATCGCGGCACATGGCGCAATAGGCCAGGTAGTCGGCGTCGCTCTCCTTGATCCTGCGATTCACGACTTTATCGGCCACCTCGGGGTTGGCAAAGGACATGAGCCCGCCGTAGCCGCAGCAGGTCGTCAAATCGGAATGATGATCCAATTCCCTGAGCGGCACGCCGAGTTTTGCGACTATCCTCCTGATGCTCTGCTGAACATCCTTGTCATGCCTCGCGGTACAGGGATCGTGGATGGCCATTGTTTGCGGCTTGATGTCCGTCCGAACCCACGGCAGCTCCGAATTATCAAGCACGGTCCATAAAGATTCCACGGGCAGATCAGGCAGGTTGTCTTTGAATATCCGGTAGCAGCTTGAACAGGCGGTTATTATGCGCGGCTTCCCCATGCGCTGCCAGTCTTCAGCCATCACCTGGAGCGTGCGGTGAAACAACTCCTCTTGTCCAGCCCAGGCGGCGGGAGCGCCGCAGCATCCCAGGAGCAACCCGACTCCGCCCTCGATGACGTCACGCAGATATGCATAAATGCTCGCAACATGATGAGGTGACGACGCGCTCAACTGGCATCCCGGATAGAACAGGGCGCTGCTTGCGGAGAATCCAGGCTCATGGCGGGCCAGGTAAAAGGCCTCGCTCAAACTGAATTGCATGTCGCGGAGCGCAAAATCATGGGTCGACAGAGGCATCTTGCCTTTGCTGACCATGCTCTGCCTCGCATCAAGACATATATCCGCCATGTTCAGGTCTACGGGACAGACTTCTTTGCATAGGCTGCAAAGAGCGCATGTGTTCACCATTCGGTTCGACAGGTGCGATCCCATGATGATTGTATCGTTATTGTAGATTTCCCGGACATACCGCTTAGGGTAGGAGCCGTAGTGGGCGAGGTATTCGCAAACCTTAACGCATTCGAGACACTGGCAATTCAGACAGCGGCGGGCCTCGTTTATCGCTTCTTCCCGGGAATAGCCCTGCGCCGTGATGGACATGGTAACAGCCTGAAGCGGCTCTATGCCCTGTGTATTCGTGTACAGAGCCGTGACAAAGGGACCGTCTTGCTCGCGCTGGGCCGTAAGAGAAGCCCCTTGCAAAAAGCGGTCGATGGAGACTGCGGCTAACCGGCCGTCGAGCAGAGAGGTAATGGGCGAATAATCGCCGGGATAATAGCGCTGGCCGCCGCCGGCGAAAACTTTTGGGTTGTTTGTTCCATAGGTGACCGGAGCGATCTTGACGCGGCCCGACGGCGTCACGGGGAGATTTAGGTTCAAATGGTCGACAGCATGAGGTCCCGGGCCGATATACACCGCGTCGAACCCGGCAACGATCCCGTCGAAGGACGCGCTCCCCCCGCAGCCGTTAGTGACAGGGGCGTTCAGGTGGATAACGACTCCCAGTTCTGCGAGGGCTGCTAAATCGACATCGATCAATAGCTGCGGCAGCAGTTGAGCATCGAATTCACGGACGCGTCCGCCGAGCAGGCGGCCTGCCTCGAATATTTCAACGCCGCAGCCTTTAGAAGCCAGATCAAAGGCCGCGGTCAGGCCGCTCAGCCCGGCCCCGACAATTGCGACCTTCTTGTCCTTTTTCATAACACGAAGAGGTTTATTTTGCGTTCCCCTGCCATACTCCACGCAGGCTCGCTCCAGAGAATTGATCCTGATCGCTGCACCCGCCTCTATGCGTTTGCAGACGGTCTGGCAGGGATGATCGCAAATTCTGCCGATGATGCCGGGAAAGGGGATGGTCCTGTTAAGAACAGCGAAGCCCGCGCTAAAGTCACCCTTCCGGATGCATTCAATCATGCCCCGCGCATTTACATGAACCGGGCAGGCCGACGTACATTCAGGCGGCTGTTCCTGGATACACTGGGACTCACGTTCCCGCGCTTTTGTGTGGTCCATAACCTGTTTTCGTCCCCTTCGTTATGACTAAAGAATCGGTGCATCCCTGTAGGAGAACCTGGAGCGAACCAAGAACTTGGGGTCTTTGGTACGCTCCAGGCAGTTCGGGTTCCTCTACTTCTTCCCGTCGTTCATCGCAGCCAGCACCACTTCAGGCCGTGCAGGCACCCTTGTAATGCGTGCCCCGCAGGCGTTGTAAATTGCGTTCAGGATTGCCGGGTGGGGAGCAGTGAGAGGCGCCTCGCCCACTCCTGCTGCGCCGTAAGGGCCCAGGGGACGCGGGGTCGTGTTGTAGATGATCTCGATGTCGTCGGGGATGTCCTTTGTGTAAGGCAGGCCGCAGCCCATGAGGCTTGTGTGTTTCTTCAGGTCTTCGAAGTCCTCGCTGAGCGCGAGGCCAATGCCTTGCGCCAGTCCTCCGTAAATCTGTCCGTCCACGGTGGACTTGTTGACGATTGTGCCGAGATCGGCCACGGTAGTGAATTTCACGACCGTCGCTTTTCCGGTCTTGGTGTCAACCTCCACCTCAGGCATGAACAATTCATACATGTATACAGGGAACGGGTTGCCCTGACCTGTTGTGCTGTCGCAGGCAGTGCAGGCCGAGGCGGCCCACTTGCCGTTGTATTTCAACGGGATCTTTTCGGTGACCATCTCGTCATAGGTCCGGTACTTGCCATCAGGCTTGCGCATGGCATTTAACAGCATCTCGCACGATACTTTCACCGCATTGCCGGTCATGACATTGGAGCGGCTGCCGCCGGAGGGCCCGCTGTTAGGACAATAGGCTGTATCGTTCATGTACAGGCTGATCTGCTCCGGCTTGAGCCCCAGCGGCCGAAGCGTCTCGTGCACAATGGTCAGCGTGGCGAGGTCCGAACCCTGTCCGTGGTCCTGCCACGTATTCAGGGCCCTCACGCCTTCGGGTGTCAGCTCCACCGCTGATTCTGAACCGTCCGGCCCGTCGAGGCCGCAGCCGTAGATGCCGACCGCGAGCCCCACGCCGCGTTTTTTCTCGGAAGTGGAGAGCTGTTTGCAGCGCTTCTTTGCTTCCTCATATAGCGGACGCAGCTTGTCGAACATCGGGACGAGACAGTAGACGTCGGGCTTGCAGCCGTTGGGCGTGGTGTCCCCTTCGCGGTACAGGTTCCGGTACCGAAGCTCAAAGGGGTCGATGCCCATCTTCTCAGCCAGTTCATCCATCAGGATTTCCGAAGCCAGGAAGGATTGCGGCGATCCATAGGCGCGGAAGGCCGAGCCCCATGCATGGTTGGTGCACACAGTCCGGCCCTTGCCGCGGATGTTCGGTATATTGTAGCCCGCGCCGATGAACTGGGATTGGCGCACCGTGAGCAGGTCGCCGAATTCAGAATAAGGCCCGTGATCGATAGTCCAATCACTCTCCATAGCTATCAGCTTGCCGTTCTTGTCAGCGCCGAATTTCAGTTTCACGAAACCGGGCGAACGCTTGCCCGTATAGGTGATGTGCTGATACATTGAGTATTTGAGCGAGACAGGCTTGCCTGTTGCCATGCAGGCAACGCCGAGCAGCGCTTCCATTGTGGGACTGAACTTGTAGCCGAAGGTCCCGCCCGTGGGATTCTGGATGATGCGCAGTTTCTCCGGCTCGATCCCGAGTCCCGGACAGATCATGGCGTGGTGCAGGAAGATGCCTATGCTCTTGGAGTGTATTGTCAGGCGGCCTTCATCGTCGTAATAGGCGCTGCCGCAATCCGGTTCGATGGTCAGGTGAGGCTGACGGCTGCAGTAGAACTCGTCCTCGACGACATGGGCGGCTTTTTCCATAAGCGGCTTCGTATCCTCTCCTTTAACGATCCCCTGCTCGTAGTAGACGTTCGGCGTTCCAGGGTGAATTTCGATGGCATCAGCCGCCATTGCCGCAGGAGCGCTCATGTAGGCCGGAAGCACTTCGAGATCCACCTTGACCTTTGCGGCTGCTGCCCTGGCATGTTCTTCCGTGTCCGCGCAAACTATGGCGATGGCATCTCCGAATTGGAACACCTTGTCTTTGCACAGGATAGGGCGGTCCCACCCGTCGCCTTTGTTCGTAGGGAAAGTGATCAGGCCTGTAATGGCGTTTTTGCCTTTCACATCTTTATGAGTGACGACTTTATACACTCCCGTCATTTTCTCAGCCTCGGATATATCTATTCCTTTGATATTGGCATGAGACACCTCCGCCTGCACCAGGGCGAGCCTCAACGTATCGGCCGGCATCTGGAGCGCCACGTCTGCGCCGAAATCCCAGGTTCCCGTGACTTTGGCCAGCGCAGAGGGACGTTGGTACGTTGACCCGAGAATGCTCCCGTCCTTGCCCGGTTTAAACAGCAGGTCATTTTTTTTCATTTCACCACGCATCACTTTTGCCGCGTCCATGACCGCATCTACTAGGGGCTTGTACCCTGTGCACCGGCAGGCATTCCGGTGTACCTGGAACCAGTTGCGCACGTCTTCCCGTGACGGCTTTTTATTCTCGTCCAGGAGGGCCTTTGCGGACATGATGAACCCCGTTGTACAGAACCCACACTGGGCCCCACCGTAGGCCATCCAGGAAACTTGCAGCGGATGCAGGTTTTCCGGCGTGCCGATTCCCTCGATCGTGGTGATCTCGGCGTTGTCCGGAACACTCGTCATTTTCACAGTGCACGATCTAATGAGTTTGCCGCTCATAATCACGGAGCAGGCGCCGCACTGCCCCTGCCCGCACCCGATTTTGCAGCCTGTCAGAAGCAGCTGCTGACGCAGCACCTCAACCAGAGACTTGTCCGGATCCACGATGAACGAGCGGGTGATGCCATTGACTTTCAAAAGCTTCCTTTCCATAGTGCTCCTCCTTTGTAAGATTGTTTAAAAAGACGCCCGGAATTCCATCCCCGAATTACATCAAAACCGGAAATCTCATTATGAAACTATGGGTCCAATTTTTAATTCCCTTTCCCGAACGCACACTCGGGATACGTGCAGGGATTGCAAATCGAACACAATCCGCCATGGCCGAGCCTGGCGATATCCACGCGTGTGATCTTGTCGCCGGCCAGGATCCGGGGGAGCAGAAGATCGAAAATCGTCGTCTTGTGATACATTACGCACCCTGGCAGGCCGAGCACGGGGATCGATCCGATATATGCCAGCATGAACATGGAACCGGGAAGCACCGGGGCGCCATAAGAAACGACACAGCCGCCCGCGGCCCTGATGCCAGCCGGCGTCACGTCATCTGGATCGACCGACATGCCTCCTGAAATTAGAACCAACCCTGCCCCTTCACGCAGCAACGATTCGATCGCCTCTACGATCATCGAAATGCTGTCGGACACGAAAATCTGGCGAATGACACGGCTGCCCAAACTCGAAACTTTCTCCATCAGCACTGGGCCGAACTTGTCCTGGATGCGACCGTTATAAACTTCGCTTCCCGTAGTGATGATGCCCACGTTCAGTGAACGCAGCGGCTTTACTTCGAACAGCGGGAAAGAGGACCGGCAGATTGTTTCCACCTTATCTATTTTTTCAGCTTCAATGACCAGCGGGACGACACGGCAGCCCGCCACGGTTTTCCCCGCATTTACCATCCGGTTTGAGTGGATTGAAGCAATAACTATCTGGTTTATGTCATTGACCTCTTCCAGCGCCTGGACATCGATTTTCAAGAGGCCGTTGATTTCCGATTTCAGCTCAACCTTGCCTTCCACCGGCTCGCTCAGGCTGATACCAGGGCCTGCAGCGGCCGCGGCCATTCTTATTGCCGCGTCGTTTTCGTGCAGCATTTTTTCATTCACTTCCATGACGTAGAGGTGCTCTTTGCCGAGATCGAGCAGCTTGGGGATATCTTCGCGCCGGACCACATGACCTTTTTTGAATGCCCTGCCCTTGAATTTATCCGGCACAATCTCTGTAATATCGTGGCACAGGACCATGCCTACCGCTTCGAGGACCGATATTGTTTTCATCGAATTACCTCCCTTCATTCACTATGTCCGTGGGCCCAGGGTCGTTATGTATTAAATTATACAGCGGTTTTGGATCATATGCAAAAGTGACTGACAATTCTATCAATTCGACCTTTTCGCACCTGGCTGATGTTGTGGTTTTACACTCTTGCTTGTCTGACCAGCACCCGTTATGCTATAAAATATACAACGGTTGGAATGTGTATTATAATTTAATTATGACAAAGAAACCGCAAATTGGAAGTTATTAAATGACAAAAGTAGAGAAAATCAGTAAACTGATCGACGCCCTCAGGGATTACGCATTTAGGAGCGCCAGAGTATACTCGGAATATCATCCGAAGGACGTATATAATCCCCCATGCCTTGCTTCATGGGACGCTTTGATGTGGTTTGAACTGGCGCCGGATTGGGAACTCATCGATTTCCTCATTTCCGGAAGCGATGAAGCTAAGTTGTTGGTGAAGAGCCTTCAATCGTGCCTTCAATGGTATGTACAGAATGAAATTGAAGAAATTGATTCGCGTTTGATAATGATGAGCATAATTAACTGACAGGAATGAAATCTCTGAGTGAAGTATTCAGGAATTTTTATCATATCGTAGAATGAAGAAACAGCATTTACTTACGCAGGGCACAGATTAAAAAGCATTTCACTATATTTTGGGGAAGATTGTAAAAAAACCTCTCATTCTTCACCTATCCTTTTTTCTATGGTATACCCATGAGTTAAAGGCGCACAGCATAACAGCGGCTATAATCACCAGATAGCGGGGAGTCTCGATATATATAATCTCTTCAAGGTAGTGGACGATAAACGAACCGGTATAAGCAGCGACTGGTTCAGATCTCGACTTTAACCATACCTCGAGGTAGGTAAGGGGACAGTACCAATCAAACAACTCAACGATAACAGCAAAAACGAGTCCAGAGATATGGACAATTCTGATCGCCCTGTTTCTCACCCCTAAAAAAGCGCCAAAGATCAGGAATACTATCCACAGGAAATGGGTCAGAACAACAATATCTGCGAGAACCCTGTAAAACATATTATTTGCAGATTATATCATGTTGAATGACTTCTCTATCATGCCTGAGACTTCGCCGCTTTTTCTTTCCAAAGCTCCCGGTGAAAGCTATATGTAAAGAGAGCGTAGCTTGGCAGCTGCCAAAACGAGCATGATGGGCAGGAAAGCTCAAATACAAAGCCGAATCTTTAAATCTTGGACTTTTCCTGCAGGCTCAACGTTTGTTTTTGTAACAAATATATTTTGGACGCAGCACTGATTTACGCCTCGACTTTCAGGTTCCTGAAAATCTCTCTTTGTCGGTATACTGGTTGCGCATAGCTCCTATCTGTAATCAACGCGAGGTTCGTGACTATGACTACGTTACCGGCGGCAAGGGGATATGTCGGCCATCTTGACGTTGCAAGCATCGAAGCAGCAAAAAGTGCTTCACATGCTTGATAGAGACAATATCCCGTCGTGAGGCTGTTACTTGCCAATCATGACGCTACTGGCTTTTATAAGCGCAGTAACCTCGTCACCCTTCTTTAACTTAAGGTCATTTGCAGCATCTACAGTGATCGTTGATGTGATAACATTACCACCTCCGATAGCTATCTTCACTTTTGCCATAACTTTACCTTTCACAACCTCAGCAACCTTTCCTTTGATCTGATTTCTAGTACTTAGTTTCATATGCGTCCTCCTTGAATCGAAAAATATATTTGTGAGCCTATTTCATGGAGCGTCTTCATAACTTCACGAAACGCCCGTAACTACATGTTCGATTTCGCGATCTCATGCGTCATCCGTCAGCAAACACCACCATCTTTCAAAATTATATCACAGCGCCCCACATATGGATATAAGAGGAACAAGCGGCAAGAGAATACTTAGGCCATCTTTCCGTTAAGGCGCATTTGAACCACTCGACTCGCTGGTTGACAACTTGTTAATATTGTATGTCTGCATACATTGTTGTCATCTTTTGATGATAGAGTTATTAACATAGGACATCTTCTTCAATCGTTATCACGGACAGCCTCAATTAAGGACAGATCTCCCCGGCTTTTGCGTGATAGGGCGTTAGTTGCATCGATTATTATAAATAAGAACTTCGCGAAAGCGGGATTTATATGTATTGCATTGCGGACAATGTAACAAAGGGAGGACCTGCCATATCCCTTTGAAAACAATTTTTTTTACACCCCGGCCTTACAATCAGACCACCATTGGCGGACGCCTATCGCGGTTCTGCCTTTCGACCATCCAGCCTGGATACTCCGCGGGCAATGCACTTGCTTCGTCGAGTTGGACTATGTGCTCCGCTGTCAAACTCACATCGCTTGAGGCGAGATTGTCGGCGAGTTGTTCGCGTGTCTTCGCTCCGATGATAACGCTGGTAACGAAGGGGCGCGTAAGAAGCCAGGCAAGAGCGACCCTCGCAACTGAGATGTCCATATCCTTGGAGACAGCACGCAGCGCCTTAAGTACCGCAGCAACACGCGCCTTATCAACGGGCGGAAAGTCGAACGAGGTGCGCCGTGCTCCTTCAGGACCGGGCTTATCCATGTCGAACTTGCCCGAAAGCAAGCCGCCGGCCAGCGGACTCCACGGAAGAATAGCCAGACCCTGATCTTGGGCCATAGGCACCACCTCGCGCTCGATGTCCCGGCTTCCGATCGAGTAGTACATCTGTGCGCTGACAAAACGTGACAGGCAATGTGCGTCTGCATGCCCGAGCGCCTTCATCGCCAGCCAGGCCGGAAGATTGCAGAAACCGACATAACGCACTTTACCAATGCGAACAAGGTCGTCCAGGGCACGCACGGTCTCCTCTATAGGCGTGACGAGGTCGCAGCCGTGAATCTGGTATAGGTCGATGAAGTCCAGTTTCAGACGGCGCAGGCTGGCGTCAACCGCTGAGAAAATGTGAACGCGTGATAAGCCCAACTGATTAGGGCCGGTACCCATGCGTAAGTGGACCTTGGTGGCAACGATAACCTGATCGCGTGGGCGGTCAAGTGAAGCAAGCGCCAAACCAACAAACTTCTCTGACTCCCCTTCTGAATATGCGTCAGCTGTGTCGATTAAGTTTACGCCGGCATCAAGCGCCGTTCCGATGAGCGCTTCAGCCTCAGACGCAGACAGCTTACCGATGGTACCCCAGAATCCTCCCTTCCCGGAGAATGTCATGGTCCCAAGGCACAGTTCAGAAACGTATAGACCTGTCTTGCCAAAAAGACGATAGCGCATAATATTTCCCCCTATTTCCTTGCAATGAATCTCCCCTCGTGGCAAGACCACGGGATATCTAAAAGCTAAAGCCTTACTTCTTGTGATTCCCGTGCTTAAGAGCACCTGCTTAGAGCACCTGCTTCTGGTGCTTAAAACACCACTGTTCGTACTGTTGGCTTGTCCGGAATCGCGTTGCTTCGTTTGAAAAACGATTCCGGACAAGCCGACAGTAGGCGCCTTAAGCACCGGAATGACGGGCGTCTGGTAACCCTGTAGAAACAGGGAATTATCAAGTTATAACCATGGACACGCCACAAAGACGTAGCAGTGTCACTTTGTGCGCCCAACTCTCAGGGTCTCCTAATATTCTATCATAGTGGCCGCACGCATAGACCTAAATTAAGTAATGGTCCTTTGGTCCGTCAATTTCATGAAAAGTTATCGAAAAGAGCGGCGCTTCTATGGCCTCATTATGACATACCGGACACCTGCCCGGCTTTTTGAGGCGCTCCCTTTTTTTGAAGATGAAGCCGCATTTTCTGCATTCTGCGGGAATAATAATGAGGGTCCCATGAACGCCGGCCAGGCTCTTCCGAATATGTTCGAGGTGGTCATAAGCTTCTTTTTCGGTAATCTTAACGTGAGAAGAGATGTCCTTTGCCGCAAAAGTTGCTCCTTTCAGAAGCGCTATAATTTCATGCCTGATCGTATCACGCCTTTCGAAAGGAATTGGAGGCTTTTTTGCTCTTTCTCTCATGCTAAAAATAAGCATATATTATAAGAGCAATGATGAGCAAGCAGACTAAAAGGCAGTAGTCGATAATTTCAATAAACCGTTTTGCATCAGCAACAGTTACGGGCAATAGGGCTGTTCCACTCTTTCCACTATTCGATCGAAGGATCTCTTAACGAAATAGGGACGATCACCGTCAATAATGAACGGAAACCACAGGCGTGATTGGCCTCTGTCATACATACGGTCGTACTATAGAATGGCCTATTTCAGAAGTTTTACAAAATCATCCGCAGTAACTGCCGGCAGTGTGAGCAACTGCACGGACCCTCTTGAACCGAGTTCCATCGACATCTTCATGATCGAATTGTTGTCCGGGGCTTCGACAATGTTCACGAAATCATACGGGCCCAGCACGGCGAACTGGTCTTTGACTTTTATCCCCAGCGCTTCCATTTCCTTGTTGACCTCAACTATCCTTTCAGGTTTATGCCTGATGGTCTTTCTACCTTCATCCGTTAACTTGCTGAGAATTACATAGCTAGGCATAGGCGCACCTCCTTATTTTAGAAAGCCTCTACTTTTTTTATACACCAGTAATGAACGGTTGTCAATAATCGGGTAAGCAGATCTGATGTTAAATGCTTCCTCCTGGCTGAGATGCATCATCACAAGTGTCACTAGTATGAACGCTCCCCCGTCTCAAATATACAGAACCATCCAGAATCCACCATCTAAAACACCGAACCACAGAGAACACAGAGTTTTTCTCTGTGCTCTCAAGGCCTTCAGGAAAAGAGACAAAACTGAACGTTAGCTAGAGAGTGCACAGAGATTAAAGTCCTATCTGATGTTATGTCTTCTTTAATCCATGAGTTTCTCTGTGTCCTCTGTGGTTTGATGGTGAATCAGGGACCATTACGTTGAGTTGACATTGTTTAATTTTCATGATAATTAATAATTAAGGGGAAGGCAGCAGGATATCTCAATGGCGCAGCTCATCGCAAAAAGGTTGTTCAATTTTTCAAGAAAGGAGGACGCGCATGAACTTAGAACTGACAGACAAAGAAAAAACCATGCTGATAGGAGTACTTAAGGACTATGTGCCGGAACTCAGGGGTGAGATTGCTTCGGGCGTTAAACACGACTTGAAAATGGAACTGAAAGAGGAAGAGGAGGTATTAAAAGGCATATTGGAGAAGTTGACAAATACATATATACTCCATTGATAATATTGACTATGGACCCCAGAGTAGATGCCCCAAGCGATTGCATTTACATGTGATGTGCTGCTCCTGCTCACCACCTTATGCATACTTGTGCCCGGAAAGATATCATAATTCCGCGCTCAGGAATGGGGGTGAATAACCCTTTTCCCCCGAGATAGGTAATTGCGACTTCATCCCATAATGGACCAGTATCGGTCATGCGGCAATGCCAATACATCCCCTCTCTCGACCGTTCCATCACGCCATAAAGCACCAGTCTTGGATGAGAAAAAAATAATCCCCTGAAGTATTAGAGCAAATTAACTCGCGCCGCACCATGCGCGTCGTTCGCCACGACACCACAGGCATTAACCCTGTGGGGCTCCTTGCTCATCAAGAAACAAGTTTGCTTCAAATTTTTTTCTCACGGTACGTAAGCAAAAATATTACAATAAAATTCAGTTTATTCCTACAAAAGATTCAGACGTCCGCCGATCAAACGCTGAATTATTATATGATATCATTTGCAGGTCAATAGTTTTTTATCTTTAGGCAATTGATCGTAGAATTCCCTAATAAGTCACGAATATGGCAGTAATCATGCTCAAGGATGGCACAAAATGAAGGATAATCTTTTGAGACTTTCTGCTTTTCTAGTGCTGCTGGTCTTTTGTGCTTCGGGTACCGTGTATGCAGTTGTGGAAGACACCGGTTCCCAGAGCCAACACATTACCGAAATGGGAGTCCTGCAGAACCAGATTACCGGGCTCAGCGCAATACAAAGCACGATTTTCCGACAAAAACAGCACGAAAAGGGGCCGCAGTATAGGGAAGGCGAACTGCTTGTTAAGTTCAAACGAGACGTTTCCGAAAAGAGCATGCGGGCTGTCCATCAAAGGAATGGCGCGGAGACCATACGGGAGTTCCGCTCATTGCGCCTGCATCATATAAAGATCCGGCGGGGACAGAGTGTGGAGGAGGCGATCAGTCTCTACAAGGCGGATCCGGCTGTGGAGTATGCCGAGCCTAACTATATTGTCTCTGCTCAGACAAATCCAAATGATCCTGATTTCAGTTTGCAGTGGGCGCTCTATAACACAGGCCAGACAGGCGGACTGGCCGGCGCGGACATAAAAGCTCCGCAGGCATGGAATATCACCACAGGCAGCAATAACGTGGTTATTGCGACCATCGACACCGGAGTCGATTACACCCATCAGGATTTGGCAGCAAACATATGGGTGAATCCCGGTGGGATAGCCGGTGACGGGTATATCAATGACGTTCACGGCATCAACGCCATTACCGGCAGTGGGGACCCTATGGATGATAACGGCCATGGAACACACGTAGCCGGAATTATTGGCGCCGCCGGCAATAACGGTATCGGCGTGGCCGGAGTCAACTGGAATGTGAAGATACTGGCTTGCAAGTGCCTGGATGCAAGTGGCAGCGGCTCCACTGCAGAGGCAATAACGTGCCTTCAGTACGTCAGGCATCTGAAAGATGGAGGGGTCAATATCGTTGCGACCAATAACAGCTGGGGGTGCGAGCAATGCTATTCACAGGCGCTCTCCGATGCGATCAACGCCCAGGGAGATATCCTCTTTATTGCTGCAGCCGGAAATTCAGGTCTAAGTAACAGTGAATTCGCCTTCTTTCCTGCTAACTATGATCTGCCCAATATCATCTCGGTTGCCGCAAGCGATTATGATGACAATATAGCCTCATTTTCTGATTACGGGAACCGGTCCGTCCATGTTGGGGCGCCGGGTGTGTCCATACTCAGCACCCTTCCCGCGCAGAATTCCTTTGGCATTACGGGTGGATACGGTAATCTTTCCGGCACCTCAATGGCTACCCCGTATACTACCGGATTGGCTGCGCTCCTGAAGGCACAGGATATGAGCAGGAGCTGGATCGCTATGAAGAATCTCATCCTTTCGGGCGGAGATCCCGTATCTTCTATGACTGGTACCACCCTGACCGGCAAACGGATCAGCGCCTACGGCTCACTTGCCTGCTCCGGCAGCAATGTCTTAGCTGCGAAGAAGCTGCCTACTTCTCTTACTGTCGGCACGCCGGTGACGCTGTCTGCCCTGAGCATTAACTGTGACGCTCCAGCCGGGCCGGTGACGGTAACGACTTCGGGGGGCGAGATCGTCAATTTGCACGATGATGGGGTCGCCCCTGACCTTGCCGCGGGTGACGGAATATTCTCCGGAACCTGGACCCCCTCCCAGCAGGTGGAACTTCTGACCTTCTCCTCTCCGGCAGGGACACAGGTGGTTGAGGTCCCAGCTCTCTATATCATACCTTTTCTGCTGGAGGGCAATGTCCGTTCCTCTTATAGCTATTTCCTTACGGCTACAGGAGGGTCGCCCCCATTCACCTGGTCCATCACCTCAGGGAGCCTGCCGTCCGGCCTGAGCTTAAATAATTCTACCGGCGAGATCTCAGGAAAGCCGACAACAACAGGCGCCTTTCCCTTTACCGTCCAAGTCACTGACGCATTTAATATGACAGCCACGAGTACACTTACTTGTCAATCAGACAACAGCAGTATTGTCGGAATATGGGGAGAACCCTATACAAGCACCACTGACGATTATCTTGCCTATGGGATTGTATTGGACCCAAACCATAATTTTTATATTGCAGGGGATATCTGGGGGCATGGCGACGGTACTCAAAACATGACACTTAGTAATTTCATCATCAAATATGATCCCTCAGGCAATATACTCTGGACCAAGAGTTTTGATACGAATACGTATTTAGCTACGAAGGGCATTACGGTTGATACGAACGGAAATTTATATGCTGTGGGGTATATCTGGACCGGAACAGAGTATACTTACGTCGCCATTAAATACGACCCATCAGGCAATGTTTTATGGGAGAAGACCAATGATAACGGAGTCAATACTAATCAGGCTGCCGGAGGCGTTGTTGATGCGAACGGCAATGTATATCTGGGAGGGACCAGTTGCAGCGGCACTTGTAAATTCTCCCTCATCAAATTTGATCCGTCAGGCAATATACTCTGGGCGAAAACATATGATAACGGACAGAGCCAGAATGCCGACGGAGTGGCGCTTGATACGAGCGGCAATGTCTATGTGACAGGATGGACCGGCGCTTCGGGACAACGTGACTATCTAACGGTCAAATGGGATTCATCAGGTAATCAGCAATGGGCCCAGGTCTATAACTCCGGAGGGGATGATTGCTCCTACACGGTTGCAACGGATGCGAGCGGCGTTTATGTAGTAGGGAATACTTCAGCCAATTATACATGCGTCATCAGAAAATACTCCGCCTCAGGCGCGGTGTTGTGGACCCAGCCATGGAATCAGAATTGCAATAGTATAACCGCAGACGGAAAAGACAACATTTATGTCTCTGGCGCTTACGGCTTTGCTGAGTATGACTCGACAGGAGCGATGCTCTGGAGCAAAGATTATACTCTTTACATGAAGAATATGGCACTGGATAGCAATGGGACTATGTATATTACAGGGTATAATGGGGAAATAGGGCAATCCGGGAGTATGGAACATCTTTATTCCGCCACTATTAAATACCAGCAAGTGCTTAATACTCCGCCGACGATAGCTCTCAATCCCGCGAGTCTTACTTTCACTACCACTGTTGGGACAAACCCTGCAAACCAGACTATAGCCCTATCCAACAGCGGAGGGGGGACGCTGAACTGGACAGCGACAGCAGATACCAGCTCACCGGCTTGGCTTTCAGTAAGCCCCGGCAGCGGCGCAGGAAATGCGACTCTGACGGTTTCGGTGAACAGCGCCGGCCTAACGGCAGGTACATTTATTAAGGCAATTACTATAGCGGCAACAGGAGCGACAAATACTCCTCAGACGGTGAATGTGACTCTAACAGTGAATTCCGTTTGCATTGCGAGCGCTCCGACGGTCAGTATTACGCCATCCTCTCAGACAATCACGAGTGGGGGAAGTGATACCTACACCGTCAGTATCAAGAACAATGACAGCGGAACAAGCTGTACAAACACCTCATTCAGCCTTACAGCATCTGACACAAACAGCACAAACTTTAACGCCTCCACCGCGAGTCCTTTATCAATAGTACTATCACCCGGAGCGAGCAACAACTCGACTCTGACAGTTTCGGCGAAAGCGGGACAGTCAAGCGGAACCGACAGCACTACAGTAACAGCAATCGCATCGGGGCACACAAACGGCATGTCCAATGCCGCAACAACAACAGTTGCACCGCAGGGAACTACGATCACCTATATAAGCGACTTGACCTGGGCCTCTGCGACGAACGGATGGGGGCCTGTTGAAAAGGACATGAGCAATGGAGAGCAGGCAGCAGGTGACGGACATACAATCACACTGCACGGGGTGAAGTATGCCAAAGGAATAGGTTGCCATGCTCAGTCGATTATTACGTATAATCTCGCAGGGAAGTATTCAAGTTTTCTCAGTGACATTGGAATAGATGATGAGGTGCTTTCGGAGGGCGGCGGGTCGGTAGAATTTCAGGTATGGGGAGATGGTGTAAAGCTATATGACAGCGGCACATCGCCTTATATAACCTCTGG
>Ga0181533_1000392_pt1 | contig 57785 bp, 44 predicted proteins | sample PEATcosm2014_Bin_45_FD_119772 | JGI IMG/M metagenome (GOLD analysis project Ga0181533, IMG submission 119772) | Peatland microbial communities from MTU Mesocosm Facility, Houghton, MI, USA - PEATcosm2014_Bin11_60_metaG | ecosystem: Environmental > Terrestrial > Soil > Wetlands > Peat | place... | reverse complement strand
CGCCATCAACATTGCGGCGGTCTCGGAAGCACTGGTACTGGCCACCAAGGCCGGCGTGGACCCGAACCTGGTGTACGAGGCGATCAAGGGCGGTCTCGCGGGCAGCACTGTGCTGAACGCGAAAGCGCCACTGATGATGGATCGCAAGTTCAATCCCGGGTTCCGCATCAACCTGCACATCAAGGATATGGGCAACGTTCTCGACACCGGCCACGGCGTCGGCGTCCCGCTGCCGCTCTCGGCCGCCGTCATGGAGATCATGCAGGCGCTGAAAGTGGACGGCATGGGCGATAGCGACCACGGCGCCATCGTGCGCTTCTACGAGAAGCTTGCCCAGATCGAAGTCAAACGGAAATCGTAAACGCAGGCAACGGCATGGCAGCAGAACGGTGAGATGAAAAAATCGAATGTATTCGTCACCAGACTGATTCCTCAGGCGAACATCGACGAGCTGAAGAAGCATTTCGATGTCGAGGTTAACTATGGGGATCATGCCCTGCCCAAGGTGGAGTTGCAAGCCAAGGCCAAAGGCCGCGATGCCCTGCTGACGCTGGTGACCGACGCGGTCGACGGCGATCTGCTGGACGCGGCGGGGCCGCAGTTGAAGATTGTCGCCAACTACGCGGTCGGCTTCAACAACTTCGACTTGGCTGCCGCGACCAAGCGTGGCGTAATTCTGACCAATACGCCGGGCGTGCTCGACGACGCCACTGCAACGCATACCTGGGCCCTGCTTTTGTCCACTGCCCGGCGGGTCGTCGAATCAGACAAATACCTTCGCCAAGGCAAGTGGAAGGGCTGGGCGGCGATGGATTTTATCGGTCTCGATGTGGACCGAAAAACGCTGGGGATCGCCGGCCTGGGCCGCATCGGATCGAATGTTGCGCGCAAGGCGAAGGGGTTCGATATGAAAATTATCTACTCCGACGTCCGCCGCAACATGGATTTCGAAAAGCAATTCGGCGCCACGTACGTCGACAAGGAGACTCTGTTGAAAGAGTCGGATTTCCTTACTCTGCACGTGCCGCTGATGCCGGAAACTCACCACTACATTGGCGAGAAAGAACTCAAGCTGATGAAGAAAACCGCGGTTCTGATCAATGCCTGCCGTGGGCCGGTGGTCGACGAAAAGGCGTTGGTCAAGGCGCTGCGGGAAAAACAGATCTGGGGCGCCGGTCTCGATGTTTTCGAAAAGGAACCTCAGATCGAACCCGGGCTGGCGGAACTCGATAATGTCGTCATCGTGCCGCACATCGCATCGTCGACGACCGAAACCCGGCTCGCCATGGGCAGGATCGCCGTGAATAACATTATCAAGGTTCTGCACGGCGAGCCGCCTGAGACGTGCGTGAACCCGGACGTGTTGAAGAAGAAATAATCCGCTGCACACAGCGGCAGCCGAGTCGGACTTCCCTTCCCGGTTGCTACACCCTCATGACAATCTCGCCGGTCCTGAAACGAGCATTCCAGGGCCGGCGGGATTTTTCTCACAAACCGTCTACTTGCGATGGCATTGGCCGCAATTGCTGAATGCGGCTTTGTCGTTGTGGCAGGCGAAACACTTTCTATCGCTGCCGTGGTCGGCAATGGAAATCAGCCCTTGTTTCCGGGTCTGAAATAGCTGTTTGCCTGTCGACGGCAGGCGCGTGTGGCAATCCAGACACGTGTAGCCCTTGGAGACGTGCATGCGATGGTCGAAGGTGACCGATCCTTGCCCGCCGCCCCGGTAACTGAATGCCCTCACGTCTCCGCCAACCGCGTTCGAGCAGAAGAGGCACAGCAACAGGCAGACCAGCGCCAGCCGAAGGCCCATCTGAAAGCGAGTCATAGAGTGCCTCCTACGCCAGGATCTGCCGGCCGATGCTGCGAACATCCGGGCAGGCGGTGACTACCATGGCGGCTTCCAGTTCATCGCGCATCGTCTTCATGAACAGCCCGACTCCCGGCCGGCCATCTCCGAATGCCGCGCGGATAATGTGGCGGCCCACCATCACGCAATCCGCGCCCAAGGCAACGTACTTCAGAACGTCGTCGCCGTAATGCACGCAGCCGTCGACAAAAATGACCATCTTGCCTTTCACCTTGTCGGCAATGGCAGGCAGCACATCGGCAGTGCCGGGCGTGTGATCCAGAACGCGGCCGCCATGATTGGAGACGCAGATTCCAGCGGCTCCGGCCTCTCTGGCCAACAGTGCATCTTCGGGAGTCGTAATGCCCTTCACGATGACCGGAATCCTGGTGGCGCGAACGATTTCGCGCAGTTGAGCAACTGTCTTCGGCTCAACCGCGATGTCGCGAGAATTCCCCTTGTATCGGCCTGCGGAATCGATGTCGATGGAAATCATCCAGGCATTTGCGGCTTCGGCCAATTTGACGATGCTCAACAGATTCTGCTGTGGGCGCGGCTTAATGCCCGCAACGGCTTTGCCCTGGTATCTTGCAATGACATCGTACCTGCCCTTGATTAATTCGATCTTGTCGGTTTGACCATCGCCAATGGCGCCCATGGTCCCGGCATCGACGCATCCGCCGATAATCCTGTCGAAGTATTCGGCGTCAGGCAGCAAACCGCGAAAGTTGCCCGCCGTCCCCCCGACGGGCGCCGCCACCGCAGGCAGGGAAAGCTTCTGTCCGAGTATGACCGTGGAAGTGTCGGGTTTCTTGTCCTGATTGGATACGCCGCTCAGCGGCCGCAACTTGAAGCGCACCCGCTGCAGGCCGTGATAATTGTTCTGGAACGACATGCCTGAACCCAGGCCGCCGATTCCCGGAAACTCTCCAACGCAGGCCACGCCGTCGCATGCCGGACAGACGCGACAGATGGGATACATCACTTGGCGAGCCTTCTGGTAAACGTCTGCCACGCTTCCTTTAGCGCTTCCCGGCCCGTAAGCCGGAGCAAATGGGGCTGGCGCCTTACTGGTCGCCGGAGCGGCATTTGCGGCTTGGGCCGACGCAGTCGCCGGGAGGATTACTTCGCCGGCCAGTGCGCCAGCTCCAAAAAGTGCGGAAGCTTTTAGAAAATCACGTCTGGACATAGGAACGCTCCTGTAATACCAACGGATAAATGTATTTAGATATCAACCACGATCTACTTATTCGCCACGAAAACAACGCCATCGCTCGTACCCACGTTCAACTGCGTGACGAGGTCGATCAAGTCGAGGGGACAGATCGGTCGACCTTGCCCGCAAACTGCCCCTTTTCCTGTTCGCTCAGTTTCGACAGCAGTCCCTTGGGGAACGGCCTGCATGAACAGTTCTTCGCGTGCTCAAGATGCCACTGGACCCGCTCTCTCGGCGATGCGTCGCGAGGCATTCTGTGCTGCTTGTGCCAGTCCTTGTTCATGAATCCTTCTAAATCAAGTGCGCTAACGGTGCTTTCGCCGGAACACACCACACCCGCAGCGGGTGGTATCTACCTGTTCTTTGTAGAAGAAAACCACTGTGCCGGAATGGGGAGCGGTTGTCAATCGCTAAGCAGCAATCGCCAAATGGCAATGCCAGTGCCCGGCAGCGATGTGGTCCGCCGCCGCGCCGCAAGCGGAATCAGCCAGTCTTTTATTTCCAGTGTTCGCGTGCGAAGGGCTCGCAGCGATGAGCCTCGAACTCGGCATCAATCCGAGCGGCAAGAGCGCGGCGCTCCGTTTCCGATTTGGGCTCGGGACGATTCCAGCAGCAACCGGCGCAGTACCATCCTGCCCATTTTTCGGAATTGTCGAATACCAACCGGCGCTCTTCGGCTGCCAGGTAAGCCTTGGCGGTTTCTTGCAGTTGCAGCGCAAGGCTGTTGTTGAGCTGTCGAATGTCGGAGATTACGAAGCTGACATCCAGTGCCGGCAGGTTCTCGCCGACAACCTCGTAGACCGCATTCTCCAATAACCGCAAGCTGGCGATGATCAGCGGAATTGAATAACCTTGCAAACGCCGGAGGTGTCCGCGCATGGCAGCCGAATGCATGCTCTTCTTAAAGGTGCTGCCCGGGTCGGAAGCCGCCAGCATCTCCGCCACATCTTCCAGCAAAGAAGCAAAAGGAAAAAGACGCTGCTCGTCCATCAGCGGCAAAGCGGCCAATTCCGGCTCCGTTTTCATCGCGGCAAGCGTCCGCTGCCCAATCTTGGCGATGTTCTCGCGGATGACTTCGGCGATCCGTTTCGACGCAATTGGCCGAAGCGGCCTGCGCTCCGCAGACTTCAATTTCCGTTCAATGGCATCGACCAGTTCGGGGATGGGAGCCGGCTTGAGCAGGTAATCGTCCACTTGACTGCGGATGGCTTTTAGCGCGGTTTCGAAGGCCGGGTATCCGGTCAAAATAAACGTGAGGCATTTAGGTTGAGTGCGCCGCATCGCGCTTACCACCGTGAAGCCATCACCCGCCTCGCCGATATTGAGATCGGAAATCAAAACATCGAAAGGGCAGGACGCGATCTTGGACAGGGCCTCGGCTACCGTCCCCGCGGAAGTTACCTCGTAGCCGTGCATCGCGAGGATTCGCGGCAAAGTCTCCTGTATGGAGGGTGCGTCGTCTACGAATAAGATACGGGTTGCCATACGTTCCTTGTTCGGGCCAGCCAGTTGCGCTTGCGCTCTAGAGCTCCACCGGTCTCTCCAGACCAGTTTCGCGAAAGGTGCCTCCCATGAAGTTCGGCTCCAGGGGTAACCTTATTCTGAAACCATCCCAGTGCGTACTTAGTAAACATGCACTCTATTGTCACAGCGAATCTGTGACCAGTGTCACACTTGGGCGCGAAAATTTCATGCTGATCCCGCCGGAGCGGCAAGGTGAAGTGCAACGCAAGCTATGAGGCGGAGGTGGAGCGGACAGAAAAAACCCCGGGGAGGAAAGTGCGCTCTCATGCTCTCCCCGGGGCGCATTTCATTACTTGACAGGAGGCGACGGAATCATCCCCGGGAAGACGTATGCCTGGAGCATGACGATCACGCCAACTATGGCTGCCAGCACTATGGAGTGCCAGAAGACCTTGCGGAAGATCGGCCCCATGGCGTGCGAGCGTTCGTAAGGATCATCGTAGCAGGCGGCGCAGGCGACCATGATGGACTGGGCATCGATCATCTTGCCCATAACACCGCCGGTCGAGTTCGTCGCCACGATGAGGATTTCATTTAAATGAAGCTGCTGCGCAGTGATCCGCTGCAGACTTCCGAAAAGTGCATTGGAAGCGGTGTCGGAGCCGGTAAGGAAGACGCCCAGCCAGCCAAGGTAGGCGGCGAAGAAAGGATACAAGACGCCCGCGCTGGTGAAGGCCAATCCGAGGACCGCATCGGTGCCGCAGTAGCGTGTCAAAAAGCCGAGGCCCAGCACTTGACCGATGACCAGGACTGGGATCTTCATGCGGCGAAGCGTGTATCCCGCCGCTTCCTTCCATTGGGCGGGGCTCAACTTCAAAACGAACCCGGTGAGGATGGCTGCAAAAACCACTCCGGTGCCGGCGGCGGAGAGCCAGTTGATGACAAATCTGGCAGCCTCCGGCTTTGCATTCAACGGTGCCACCGGAGGCACGCGCATCACCAGGTTATGCAGGGCGGGCATGTCCCAGTAGGGCAATGAGAGTGTGCCGCCGAACGCTGAGCCGAGGAAACTTCCGCCGATCTTGATCGATGCAAAGACGCCATTGAGCTGGGTCCTCCAACTCGGCATACCCCAGAGTGCACAGCAAAGGATCAGAATCGCCCACGGAATCCAGGCGCATGCGGTCTCGGCGAAGGTATATTTATACTTCCACTCCGCGGGCTGTTGCTGTACGGCCGCACCTGCCTCCGCGCCCTCGGTCGCGGCCAGCGCCTTACGCTCGGACCGGAGCAGAAAACGGGTCTTCGGATGCCAGACAAAGCGCAGGAACAGGGCGGTGCAGACCACGGAAAAGACGCCTGCCACTACGTCGGTCATCAGGTGGAAGGCGGCAGTCTGCGATGCCACAAACTGCATGAGGGCGAATGATAGTCCGGAGCAGAGCGTCGCCGGCCACACTTCCCAGGCTTCCTTAAACTTGCCTCCCTGCATGAGTACAAAGGTGGTCACCAGCCAGAACGGAATGAGCACGGAGACGAAGGGAAGCTGCCGGCCGGCCATGGAGGAGAGGGTGAGCTGATCAAGGCCACTGACGGCGGCCAGCGTCACGATAGGGGTGCCGATCGCCCCGTACGCCACTGGGGCCGTGTTGGCGATCAGGTTGAGCACGGCAGCGTCGAAGGGCGAGAAGCCGAGGCCCACCATCACCGCACCGGCGATGGCCACCGGGGTCCCGAAGCCGGAGGTTCCCTCGATGATTGCTCCGAATGAGAAGGCAATCAACAGTACCTGCAAGCGCCGGTCGAAAGAGATGTGGATGATCGATTCCTTGACAATCTCGAACTTGCCCGTGATGACCGTCATGGTGTAGAGGAACATCGCTCCGAGGACAATCCAGATGATGCCTAGAAAGCCTGAGAGCGACCCAAAGGCAAAGGCGGACAAGGCAGCCGCGAAGGGCATGCGGAAGGCAATGCACGAGACGAGAAAAGCGGCCAGAACGCCGTAAAAGGCGGCATAGGGCGCGCTGATGCCGAGATGGCGCACGCCCCGTTCCCGGTGCGGATGGAGGGCGATGAAATACAGAAGTGCCAGAATCGGAATTGCCGCCACAATCGTCGAAAGAGCGACATTGCCCAGAGGATTGTAATTCTGATGGTATATCTGTGCTGCAGCACCATCGGCGGCGAAAAGCGGGCATGCAACAAGAACAAGACCCAGCGAGGTCAAGAACCTTCTCATTTCACTCCTCCTAATCTCCCCGTCTGTCCTGAAAATCGAATAGCGAACCTTGTACACCGGATTGACTACTTACGTCAAGCAGATTAGCATCTTGTCTGATAGGTTGGACAAGGCGAGCGCCAGGCCTCGGCAGTGCAGCACGAAGGCCGAGTCAGAGCGCGATCCAGCGCGATCCGTCGCAGGTGGCAGCAACTTTGCAGGGGGTACGGTTGGTGAAAAGTGCAAGTACGGCCGGATTAACCCCTCCGTCACGCGTCACGTTGAGCGAGCAAGTGACGGTGCAACTCGCGTCTGAACTGACGCGGGGACGTTGGAAACCCGGAGAGAAGCTTCCTTCCGAAGCACAACTCTGCCTGGCGTTCAAAGTTGGCAGATCCACCCTGCGCGAAGCGCTGAAATCGCTGGCATTCATCGGTCTGATTCGCATGCGCGCCGGCGGCGGCAGCTACGTCTCCGAGCAACCCTCGAAGTATCTCGAAGGGCCGCTGTTCGCCAAAGGTGTGTTGAACACAGAAAAGGACATCATCGATCTCAGCGAAGCGCGCATCCTGCTGGAGACAGAGGTGGCCGGACTGTGTGCGCAACGCGCTACCAACCAGGATTTAGAAGCTCTGAACGAGATCCTGAAACAGATGAAGACCGCAATCGAGCAGGGCGGGAACGCGTTCCGCCAATTGGATCTCGGCTTCCACTTGGCGATTGCAGTAGGCAGCAAGAACCAGGTCTTGTCCGAGCTGCTCAAGCACATTCGCGAGGCGCTGCAGGAGTTGATTACCAAAAGCCTGCTGTTGCCCGCCGGCACGGAAATGGCATACAAGCAGCACCGCGAGATTTTCGAGGCGCTGAAGCAGCACAGTCCGGCCCGAGCGCGCAAGGCGATGCGCAGTCATTTGCGGGCTTTCCAGCGTGGCTATAAAGTTCTGTTCCGCATGCCGCAGCAGTAAAGCGATTTCAAGAGTCTTTTCGTGCCTCACAGCGATGACGGCTACTAACTGAGACCCGCATCTGACGGTGGCTCATCTTTTAGGAGTTTACGTAGCGCATCTTTAAGTTGCTGCTCAATCTTGGTTTCGTCAAGCGCCTCTTTGGGTCCAACACGGAGGACCGTTTCTTCACGGAACTCCTGCCGGTTGTGAACACGACGAACGATCAGTTCCACTGGGTCCGATGGTCTGTCACCTTTCTTTATTCCTTCGGACCTAGCTTTGATGATTGTTGTGATCAATGACGCTCTTGGCCAAGCTTAGACCAGCGGTCGTTATCGCCAAGTACACCAGAATCTCAGGGCCGCTTTCGTGCTCTTCGAATCCGAACTGAGCGTCAAGACCCAACTTGCTTAGGCGGCGGTCAATGAGTTCATAAGCGCGCGGGGAGCAGTCTCGATGAAAGCATCCCGAACGAATTTGAACTTTAATAGAGACTGCTACCTCGCCAGGCATTGGCGCACGCCGGGCCTCAAAGTGGCGCATGCGATTACGGAAGGTTTCTTGCCATTCACTGTCCATAGCGTTATCCTCCCTTTCAGGCCGAGTCCCCAGTAGTATGTATCCCGACTTATCAGACTGTCATGGCGAGTGAAGTCGAGCCACCTTTTGTTCCTGCTGCCTAAAACAAAGGGTGGCTCCACTCCGCTTCGCTCCGGTCGCCATGACATGCCCTGGGAGGGGGATTGCCATTACACGGTCAGCGCTGCCGTCAGCTTGCTCATGTCCGGCGCTTTCTCCAGCGACTTCACGGCTGCAATGATGGCCGCGGTCTTCTGCTTGGGCCACTTGGCAAATTCAGCGCAGCCGCGGAACTTGTCAGCCACCTCGTCGTAGGACATCGGGTTGGACGGACTGCCCTTGGCCATCGTCGCTCGTCCCGAGATGACCTTGCCGTTCTTCAGATGAATCCTAAGAATGCTGGTCATCTTGTCGAAGCCGGCGGCTTCCGCCTCCGGGTCCACATAGAAATTCACTCGCTTGATCCACTCCTGCACGTCGGCGCGATTCACCGTTTCCTCGGTGAACTGTGCCAGCCCGGCTTTACGCTCCAACAGCAAAATGGCGAGCGCGAATTCCATGCTGAACTTGGCCTGCAAGGCGTTGGTCGGATGATGATGCAGCAGCGTCGTGGTCATTTTCGAATTGGCGCCGCAATCGATTGTTGCGACGTCGGCGGGCTTCACGTCGTTCTGCTTGACCATGGTCAAGAATTCCCACATGGCGGGGTGATTCAACGATCCACAGGGGAACGGCTTGATGGAAATTCCCGGTGAGATAAATGTCCAGGGCTTCCCCAGTTTGTTCATGATGGAGTTGTTGTCGTATCCGCCGCCGGCGGCGTTGAACCATCCGAATTGCGCCTCGAGAATATTGGGCGCGGCCGTCCAGCCGAGGGCCGCCAGATCGGCGGCGACGGTTCCGTTTTCAGCAGCATGCCCTGCCTGGAAAGGCTTGGTCATGGAGCCGAAGTTTTCGCGCAATCCTCCGGCCTCGGCGCCGACCACGCCAAGCGCGTACGCCGTCTGCTGCGGGTTGAGGCCGCGCATCTTGGCGCAGCCGACGGCGCTGCCAAACGATCCGGAGGTGCCGGTGGAGTGGAAGCCGTCTCCGTAATGGCGCGGATTGATCGCCTCGCCGATTTTGCATTCCACTTCGACCCCGACGTTATAGGCGAGCAGGAGATCTTTTCCCGAGCGGCGCCCGAGTTCACTGAGCGCAAAGACCGGCGGCAGCACCGGAACCGTCGGATGGGTAAGCAAACCGTAGACCCTGTCTTTGGCTACGGCAAGTTGCGTGTCATCGAAATCATCGGCATGAATCCAGACGCCGTTGGCAAACGAGGTGAAACGCGGCGCGGACTTCAGGCTGGTTCCAATGACGCTGGCCTTGCCGTTTGAGCCGAGTGATTTTACGTACTCCAGCACCGCGTGCCGATGCTCGGAAACCGATCCGGCCAACGCCAGGCCGAAGCCATCGAGAATGGACTTCTTGCCGAGTTCGAGGACCTCGGGCGGAATGTCCTCGTACTTGGTGTTCACGATGAACTCGCAGACATACTTGGTGAGGCCGGGTGCGCCGGCTTTCGGAACCGATGCCGCCGGCTTCGCCGCTTCCTGAGCTTGCGCTTCGCCCATTGCGCCACCATTGGAAAGCGACAGACCAGCTATTGCCAGTGAGGCTTTGCAGAAATCACGCCGTATCATTCGAACTCCCTTCGAGCAATCGAGGTTGTAACTGATTGCGGCCGCTGCGGTTGAAGTGGCAAGAACACACGACTCCCCAATCGGAAAACTCGCGAAGCGCAGGTGATCGCTCCGGGATACGCCGCATCCGCAACCGCTTCAGGTCGTATAGTTCAGGACTATCCTCGGTGCGGCGCTGCACTGTCAAGGTTTTTGTCAAGCTGACGCGCCGTACGGCAGTCGCGGGGTTTTGCCGCACCAGAGTTTGTCCTGTAATCTCGTGCAATAAATATTCGACTGGTGTCATTCTGAGCGGAGCGAAGAATCCCAGCACGGCGTGGGGCCGAGACGCAGCCGCAGGACTTACTCACAAAGCCCAGAGCGGCTCTGGGTAGGGCAGTTCCCTGGGATGTTTCGCTGCGCTCAACATGACACTCTCGAGGCGTGTTTAGTTATGCTAGGTATTTCTGAGACGCGACATTCTTTGCCCAAAGCAAAAACTTCTAGCGAGATCGTAAACTGCTAATGAGATACTTGGTGGCCATACCAATCGCAGGAGGAGCTCGATGGGAAGCGTTCCGCTCAGCCTCGAACAGTTTCTTCCCGAGGACGGTTTTTCCGGGACTTTAGTTGGCCGCGCCTGGGTACCAACAACGACACCGACACCCGGCCAGGTCGCCGGTCCAGCAGTCATCGCCATCAGGGAAGACGGCGTTTACGACATCTCCGAGGCCGCGCCCACCATGTGCGATCTGCTCGAGGCGCCGAATCCGGCTGCCAGCGTTAAAGCGGCGCGGGGGAAAAAGATTGCCGGCGTCGCGGAACTGGTCGGCAACAGCGGGCGCGAACGGTTCAATCCGCAAAAGCCGTTTCTGCTTGCGCCCTGCGATCTACAGGTCATCAAGGCGGCGGGCGTAACGTTTGCCTCGAGCCTGATTGAGCGCGTCATCGAAGAGCAGGCGAGGGGAAATCCGGCGCGGGCCGAAGCCGTGCGCAAACAGGTCGTGGGCTTGATTGGCGAGAATCTGCGAACCGTGAAACCGGGTTCGCCGCAGGCGATGCAGATCAAGCAAGTGCTGATCGAGCAGGGCCTGTGGTCGCAGTATCTTGAGGTTGGCATCGGCCCCGATGCCGAGGTCTTTACCAAGGCGCCGGTGTTGTCGTCGGTCGGAACCGGCGCGGATATCGGCATCCATCCGGCCTCGGCCTGGAACAATCCCGAGCCCGAGATCGTGCTGGCCGTGAACAGCCGTGCCGAAATCGTGGGCGCCACCCTGGGAAACGATGTCAACCTGCGCGACTTTGAAGGCCGCAGCGCGCTGCTGCTGCCCAAGGCCAAGGACAACAATGCATCCTGCGCCATCGGCCCCTACATTCGCCTGTTCGACGCCACGTTTTCCATCGACGACGTGCGCCAGTCGACGGTGAACCTGCTGGTGGAAGGCGAAGACGGCTTCACGCTGCGCGGCGCCAGTTCGATGAGCCAGATCAGCCGCGATCCGCTCGACCTGGTGACGGCGGCCATGGGCCGCTATCATCAGTATCCCGACGGCATGGTGCTGTTCCTGGGAACCATGTTCGCGCCCACGGAGGACCGCGAGCAACCGGGCAGCGGTTTCACGCACAAGGTGGGAGACATCGTCCGCATCTCCAGCGCAAAGCTGGGAACGCTGGTCAACCGCGTCGACCATAGCGACCGCATCACGCCCTGGACGTTCGGCCTGCGCGCCTTGATGGCCAAGGTGGCCACGCGCCAGAAGGGTTAGTCGTGAACGTCTAGTTTTGAAAAGAAGATTGCGAGGGTCTCAGAGTTTCAAGGTTCCAAAAAGATTTTGGGTGCCCCAGGTTCCGCCCTTCTTTGGCTAACCTGGGGATGTTCTTGCCCGGTCCCCAGGGGGTTCCGCTCCCTTGCCCCGGGGGTTAATCCGGTTCATTCATCATCACGTACCGATAGAGGCTTGGGCATGACCCGAGCCCGCGTAGCGGGCGAAAGATGGTAGCCCCACGGCGCGAGCCTGGGGTAAGGTTGGGGTTCCAGGGAGTAGCCCCGAAGGGGCGTAAGAATGGCACATACCTTTACCAACCTGCTTATGCACGTGATCTTCTCGACCCACGGACGCGCCCCGCTGATTGCCGACGCCATTCGGGATGATCTACACGCCTATCTCGGCGGAATTCTGCGTGAACTCCACGGGACGCCCATCGTCATTGGTGGCACGACGGATCACGTCCACCTGCTGACGCGGCTGCCAGCCGACCTCGCCATCGCAGATTGCCTCCGGGTATTAAAGACAAATTCGTCCCGTTGGGTGAAAGAAAGATGGCCGGAGCGTCGGTCCTTCGGCTGGCAAGGTGGCTATGGTGCGTTCAGCGTCAGCGAATCCAGCCGGGCAAACGTGATTCGTTATATAGAAGGGCAGGCACGGCATCATCTTAGGATTTCATTTCAAGACGAATTCCTCGCCTTGCTGCGAAAACACGGCGTGGCGTTCGACGAGCGATACCTTCGGCGATAGTTGGCAATGGTTCTTACGCCCGCTACGCGGGCTGGGACTGCCCAAATTCCACGCCCACCCCAGGCTTGCGCCATGGGGCTACCGTCTCACGCCCGCTACGCGGGCTGTCGCCGTGAATGGTACTTCATGGAGCCGTAACCGCCTTTTCGCGGCATACACGATCAACCACGTTTGAAAATTACACCCGCGACAGATGGCTGGATGGTTCGCATCCGAACCCCGCTGGTTCTTCCGCATGATCGCGAGGATCGGATACCCACACCTTGGACACCTGAAAGCAACATTGTTTCCAAATGCATCATAGACAATCTCTTGTCCATTTTTGTCTTCGCAGCAAAAGTCAGTAATAGTTGCCATTGCGTCTAGGACCTCCGGACAAAACTCGTCGGTTGACAAAACGAAATTGGGTCACATGGTCGGTCCGAGCACCCAGGGGGCAAACTCGTCTTCGCCCGCGCCGTTCAGCTCGCTCTTGCTGCGTTTTCCCGAGGCGGTCTCGATGAGGATTTGGAAAATCTGTTCGCCCGCTTGCTGCACCGACATGCCGCCGTCGAGAATTTCGCCGCAATTGAAGTCCATGTCGTCGGCCATGCGGCGGTACATGGCGGAGTTGGTGGCCAGCTTGACCGATGGCGTGGGTTTGCATCCGTAGACGGAACCGCGCCCGGTGGTAAAGCAGATGAGGTTCGCCCCGCCCGCAACCTGTCCGGTGGCGGAGACCGGGTCGTAACCCGGCGTATCCATAAACACCAAGCCGCGCGTGACGACGGGCTGAGCGTACTCGACAACGTCGGTCAGGTTGCTGGTGCCTCCCTTGGCCACCGCCCCGAGAGATTTTTCCAGAATCGTAGTCAAGCCTCCGGCCTTGTTGCCGGGCGAGGGATTGTTATCGATCTTGCCGCCAAGCTGAGTGGTGTACTGTTCCCACCAGTGGATGCGCTCGATCAGTTTCTCCCCGACTTCGCGGGAAACGGCACGCCGGGTGAGCAGGTGCTCGGCGCCGAATATTTCAGGGGTCTCGCTCAGGATGGCCGCGCCGCCTTGCTCCACCAGCAGGTCTGAGGCGACGCCGAGCGCCGGGTTGGCGGAGATTCCGGAATAGCCGTCGGAGCCGCCGCATTGCAGGCCGAGCGTCAAATGGCTGAGTGGCACCGCCTGTCGCGATACGCGATTCGCCTCGGGAAGCATTTCGCGAAGCAGCGCAACGCCCCGCTCGATGGTGGCTCGCGTGCCGCCGGTGTCCTGAATGTTGAAGGCGCGCAGCCGGGTTGAATCCTTCAGTTTTTCGGCTTCCATCAGCGGTGCAATCTGGAGGGTCTCGCAGCCCAGGCCGATGAACAGCACTGCCGCAAAGTTGACATGGCGAATGTAGCCGGCCATCACGCGCTGGAGCAGCTCGATGCCCTGCGGCATGGCGCAGCCGGTCTTGTGCGTGATCGACACCACGCCGTCCACGTTGGGATATGCCTCCAGGGCCGCGCCCTGAAATGCGTTGGCGATGCCGCGGCAGACGTTGGCCGAACAGTTCACGCTGCTGATCACGCCCAGGTAGTTACGCGTCGCCACGCGGCCATCCGGCCGGACGATGCCATCGAACGTCAACCGGGCTGACGGCTGGTGTTGCGGACGGATGTCGGCACAGAAAGCGTAATCGCGTTCGAAGCTGCGCATCGCCAGGTTGTGCACGTGAACGTGGTCGCCGGGAGAGATCTGGCGCGAGGCAAAACCGATAATCTGGTTGTAGCGTCGCACCGGGCTGCCGGCCGCAATCTGCCGCACGGCCACCTTGTGACCCGCCGGAATCTGAACCGCAGTGACGATTTCGCCGGAGCCAGGCGTAGACAGCGGAGTTCCGGGAGCGATATCCCTTAGCGCGATGAGCACGTCATCCTTAGGATTGAGGCACAGCACAAGAGGAGGCTGGCCCGCTCGGCCGATCATCTCCGGCGTGATTGCTACTTCGTTGGACATGGTTCCCCTCCCGGCAGGCCCGGCACGATAGCCGCGACCTGATCTGCGACTGTCGCCCTGGTATAGAGCAGATTCAGAATGGTGCCGCCCCATACACTATAAACTGTCACGGCCGGCGGCAATGGCCTCGGTTCAGACCGGGCCGGCGGGCAAATGGGTGTTGTACACTGGAGCCTTCACGCGACCTTTCAAGGATCGGTAACTCCATGGATTCAGGCAGATTCGGCGGGCAGAAGCCTACCCCGGCCGCGGGCGAAGCCGCGCGGGACGAGCGCGCCACGCTGTTGCGCAGTGCCCGCCGCATCGTCTTCAAGCTCGGAACCAATGTCGTCGCAGAATCAGAGGGAAGTCTTTGTGTCTCGCGGCTGGAGCCGCTGGTAGCTTCGTTCGCAAAATTGAAACAGGCCGGCATCCAGATCATTCTCGTCTCCTCCGGTGCGGTCGGTCTCGGCCGCGGTGTTCTGGCGCTGCACAGCACGCGCACGCAGGACGTCGTGACCAAGCAGGCCTGCGCCGCCGTCGGACAGGCGCAGCTCATGCACGCCTACGAGCAGCTTTTTCATCCGCACGGCATCAATATCGCGCAGGTATTGCTGACCGAAGACGATTTCATGGACCGGCGCCGGTCGTCGAACCTTCGCCACACGATGGAGAAGCTGCTGAAACTCGGCGTGGTGCCGATCGTCAATGAAAACGACACGGTTTCGACGGCCGAGCTGGAATACACGGTTAAGGGGAGCCGGACTCGGATCTTCAGCGACAACGACCGCTTGGCGGCGTTGGTGGCAAGCCGGGTCGACGCCCAGGCACTCATCCTGCTCAGTAACGTGGAAGGATTGCTGCAGCTCCCGAAGAAGAACGCGGAAGATTCCGCCGAGCCGCCTGGACTGGCTATTCCGCTGGTGAAGGAGATTACGCCCGAGATCAAGGCCTTGGCTTTGGGACCTTCACGGGGCGGACGCGGAGGAATGCTGACCAAGCTTGAGGCTGCCGAAATTGCCACCCGCGCCGGCGGCATTACCATCATCGCCAACGGAGGCAAGCCCGACATCGTGGAGCGCATTTTCCGCGGTGAGAACGTCGGGACGGCGTTCATCCCGGCGACACGTATGCCGGCCAAACGGCGCTGGATCGCCTACGCGGCCGACGTCAGCGGACGGATCGTGGTCAACGCCGGAGCTCGCGACGCCATTCTGCGCGGCAAGGCCAGCCTGTTGTGGTCAGGCGTTGTGAAGGTGGAGCGCCGCTTCAAGCCCATGGACGTAATCAGCATCGCCGACCCCGAAGGACGCGAAATCGCCCGCGGCATCGCCAATCAAGGCAGTGAAGAAGCGGAACTGCTGGCAACCGGCGGCGGCAAGACGCGACACGGCGACCAGCCCTCTCCGAAATCAGCGGTCCTGGTAACGCGGAACAATATCGTGGTGTTTGAGAGCTAGAGCGGGTATTGCAACGGTATTCGAGAATCTTCAGTCCTAAGGTGGGCTTGATGACAGCTAGATTTGTCAAAGCGGCGGAAGCGGCGGCGATGGTCAAGGACGGCGCCACGATGGCGACCGTCGGGATGACGCTGGTCGGCTCGGCGGAAAGCATTTGGAAGGCTTTGGAGGCGAGTTTCCTCGCCTCGGGAACGCCTCGCGATCTCACCTTTGTGCACGCGGCCGGGCAGTGCAATCGCGACCGCGGCAATCAGCACCTGTGCCACCAGGGAATGGTAAAACGGGTGATCGGCGGGCATTGGGGGTTGGCTCCGCGCTGGATGGAGATGATTGGCTCCAACCAGGTTGAGGCCTACAACCTGCCGCAGGGGCAGATCGCGCAGCTCTATCGTTCGATGGCCTGCGGACTGCCGGGCAAAATGAGCAAGGTGGGGCTGGGAACCTACATAGACCCCCGGGTCGAGGGCGGCAAAATGAACGCCCGGACGCGCCCTTTGCCTGACATCATCGAGGTGATGGAGTACGGCGGGGAAGAATATCTTTTCTACAAGGCGATTCCACTGGACATCGTCATCATTCGCGGCACCACTGCCGACGAAATGGGCAACATCAGCTTCGAAGAAGAAGCCATGAAGCTGGAGGTGATGCCGGCGGTGCTGGCCGCCAAGCGTTATGGCGGCAAGGTGCTGGCGCAAGTCAAACGCGTCGCCAGGACCGGTACGCTGCACCCCAAGCAAGTGGTGGTGCCGGGCTTTTTCGTGGATGCGATTGTGGTTTGCGACAACCCGGAACTGGATCACCGCCAAACCCACTCGTTTGCCTATGATCCGTCGCTTTCCGGCGACCTCGTGATGCCGGTGGCGACGGTCGAACCCCTGCCGCTCTCCGTGCGCAAGGTGATTGGACGGCGGGCCGCCATGGAATTGACCCTGGGCACTGCGATCAACATGGGAACCGGTATCCCCAACGACATAATTGGCGGCGTGTTGGCCGAGGAAGGCCTGAGCGAAGACGTTCTGGTGACGGTCGAGTCGGGTGTCTATGGTGGAATTCCGGAGGGCGGCATCGACTTCGGCGTGGCCCACAACACCTATGCGCTCATCCCGCATGAAGTGCAGATGGACTTCTACAACGGCATGGGAATTCCCTTCACCTTCATGGGCGCCGGCGAGATGGACGAAGTGGGACACGTGAACGCAACCAAGTTCGGCGATCGCTCGCCGGGCTGCGGCGGCTTTATCGACATCACCCAGAACGCCGGGCATGTGGTGTTCTGCTCGACTTTCACGGCCCGGGGGCTGGAGGTCGAGTTCGCCGGAGGCAAGCTGCGGATCGTCAAGGAAGGGACACAGAAGAAGCTGGTGAAGAAGGTCACGCAGATTTCGTTCAACGGCGAGATCGCCCGGCGAAAGGGTCAGAAGGTGCACTTCGTGACCGAGCGGGCGGTCTTCGAACTGCGGCCCGAAGGCCCTGTGCTGATCGAGATCGCGCCCGGCGTCGACCTGAAGAGAGACATCCTGGGGCAGATGGAGTTCACGCCCATCATTGCCGGGGACCTGAAGACCGCGGACGCGAGCCTTTACAACAAGGGACGGTTTGATTTGAAAGCGAAGCTGCACGCAAAAGCATAAAGAGATAAAGAGAAGAGAAAGGAAGCTATGCGACTCAAGGATAAGGTAGCCATTGTGACCGGAGCGGGCCGGGGAATCGGCCGCGGCATTGCGCTGAAGCTCGCCGAGGAAGGCGCGAAGGTCGTGGTGGCCGACGTCGTCGAAGAGAATGCGCAAAAAGTGGTTGAGCAGATCAAGCAGGCCGGGGGAAAGGCGATTGCCTCTAAGACCGACATTTCGCAGAAGCCCGAGGTCGAGGCCCTGTTCGCCAAGGCGGTGAGCGAGTTTGGACCGGTCGACATTCTGGTGAACAACGCCGGCATCAATCGCGACGGCATGCTCCACAAGATGAGCGACGAGGACTGGGCGAAGGTGATTGCCGTGAACCTGACGGGCACCTTCTACTGTCTGCGCCTGGCGGCGCAGCAGATGCGCGAGCGCGGCTACGGACGCATCATCAACGTGGCTTCCATGAGCTGGCGGGGCAACTTCGGACAGGCCAACTATGCCGCCGCCAAGGCTGGCATCGTTGGCTTGACGGGGACGGCTGCACGCGAGCTGGCGAAAAAGGGCGTAACCGTGAACGCCATCAATCCCGGCTTCGTGGATACCGAGATGACGCGCGGGGTTCCGGAGAAGACCTGGAACGCCATGATCGACAAGATATGGATGGGGAGGGTTGGCGAACCGGCGGACGTAGGCAAAGTGGTGGCTTTCCTGGCATCTGATGAGGCCGCCTACGTAACCGGGCAACTGATCGACGTCAGCGGCGGCATGGTGCTGTAGACAGAGCAGATTTAGAGTTGGTGTATCCCGGTGACCGCTCCGGTCGTCTTGCTGTTGTCCGAAACTGTTGTGTAAATGTAGGGGAGTTGCATGCCGATCGAAGACAAGGTTGACCTCGCGAAATACTTCGTTATTTCAAGCGACCAGAAAAAATCGCCCATTAAATTTGTACATGATGCACTCTCACAGCTTACAGGACGCACACACGAAATAGGTGCTGCATTTCATTCCAGCCTATCAGGAGCCTACAACATAGCAGCTTTTCCGGGCCGCATGGCTTTTTATTGTGGGCAAGTTGTAATGCATGTAACGTCACTTCAGCTGGACTCGATCGGGGGAGCGTTGACGCCAATACTTGGAAACGCTTTCAAAGAGGAATACGAGCAAGCCACACATCAGATTACGGAGGACGCGGATTTTGCGGGGATAGCGGAGATACTTCTTCGCCATACGCTGAATGAGGATGCTGATTTTCACCTTGCAGAGCAGACCCTAAAACAATGCTTGGTTATCACTTGGACCAGCTTGGAGGTATTGACTTCAGACCTGTTCGTCTTCCTTCTTAACAGTTACCCGGTCCTGACACAGAAGGTGATGGACGATCCTCGTGGACAGAAGCGTTATCAATATACGCAGAAATCATTGGTGGCAGCTCTCTATGAGTACGGCTATGATTTATCTCGCCACATGGGGGAGTTTCTGGCAAAGGTATGGCCGATTGATGATGTAGACACGATGCGGGCAGTGGTCGACATTTTATTCGAAGGCACGACCGAGCTTCAGACCTTACTCAAAGACGAGCGTTTGTGGAGACTGCATAAGAGCCGGAACATAATTGTCCATCGGGCGGGAATAATTGACGGGGAGTTTCTAAAATCCACTGGAATTAAAGCTAGTGTGGGTGCGCCACTAAGAATCGCACCGGATGAGCTGGTGGATTATATCCTGTTTGCTGGGGCACTTGGGGTAGAAATCCTTAAGGCTGCTCAGGTACTGGTGAACACAGTCGCGATCTGTACGGACGCACTACCACTCCGCCCAGCTGGTGAATAGCGGACTAACTCGCATAGGGGAACGGCTCTAGCCTGACGGCAAGCAACAAGGAGATGCTGATGATTTTGACCCAAGAAGAAGAGGCGATGCTGAGAGGCGACGAAGGTGAAGCCGCCAAGCTCGCGATGGAGATTCTGGTTAAGGTAGGCGAGAAGTTCGGCGCCAAAAGGCTTGTTCTCGTGGCCAGCGCCCACATCGTGCTGGCGATGTACAAGAGCATTTTTGACGCCGGCGTCGAAGTCTGCGAGAAGTTCGCCGCCATGGGCGCCAGGTTCAGGGTGCCGACTACGCTCGATCCGAGCGGCATGGATACGCAGAAGTGGCGCGAATTCAAAACGCCCGATGCCTATGCCGAAAAGCAGTTGCGGGTCGCCAAGGCCTACGAGCAGATGGGCGCCATCATGAGCTGGACCTGCCTGCCGCACTTTACCGGGTCGGCGCCGCGCTTCGGCGAGCATGTCGGCTGGACCGAGTCCTCGGCGGTCGCCTTCATCAACTCGGTTCTGGGTGCGCGCTCCAACCGCGAGACCGCCGTGCTGGACGTCTGCATCGGCATCACCGGTCGCACGCCGGAGTACGGCTTGCACCTCCAGGAAAATCGCTACGGCAAAGCGCTGGTCAAGATGGAGATCGGCGGCCGGATGCTCCAAACCTGGGAATATCCGGTCCTCGGCTATTTCCTGGGCAAGACGCTGGGCAGCGAGATTGGCGTGGTTGAGGGTCTCGTGGGCAGTCCCAAGATGGACGAACTGAAATCGATGCTGGCCGCCGCCGCGGCTACCGGCCCGCTGGCGATGGTTCATCTGGTGGGGATCACGCCCGAGGCAAGGACCAGGGCGGAGGCATTTGGTCCGAACCATCTCGAACGCACCGTAACCGTAACCGAGGAGACTCTCAAGACGACCCGCGCCGAGATGTGCACGGTGAAAAGCGCCAAGATCGACCTGGTGGCGCTGGGCTGTCCGCACTACAGCATTGCCGAAATCCAGAACGTTATAAAGTTGCTGGCCGGCCGCAAGGTCGCCGCCAACACCGAGCTCTGGATCTACACCACCAAGCAGGTCAGGGATCTGGCCGATCGCATGGGAATCATGGCGGAGCTGTTGGGACTCGGCGGCAAGATCGCGACCGAAACCTGCATGCTGATTTCTCCAGTGGAAACCTGGGGTTTCAAGACACTGATGACAGATTCAGGGAAGTGCTCCTACTACGCCCCCGTGCAATGCAAAACCGACGTTATCTTCGGCAGTGCCGCCGAATGCGTGGAAGCCGCCGTGAATGGCCGGGTGGTTGCACCCCAGCAAGCCAAAAGCAGGCTTCCTGGGGACCCCGAGGGAGGGCGAGCGTGAAGACATTCAAAGGTAAGGGCGTAACCGATGGCAAGAATGCCGGGCCGGCGCTGGTGACCGGGCAGATGTTCGGCTTCTGGGGCGGAGTCGATCCAGCCACCGGCATCATTATCGATCAGCGGCACGAACTCTACGGCCAGAGCATCAAGGGCAAGGTCTTCGTCTTTCCCGAAGGGCGAGGGTCGACCGTAGGGGCGGCGATTATCCTGGAGTTGGCGCGCTGCGGCAATGCTCCGGCGGCGATTATCAACCATCACACGGAAGGCATTCTCGCCGCGGGCGGAATCCTCGCCGACAAGTTTTACAACACGAAATTACCCATCATCGATGGCCTTGAGATCGATCCGATCACCGAGATCAAGACCGGAGACTGGGTGGAAGTGGACGCAACCGCCGGCTTCATTACCGTCGGCAAGTAACCTCTGGATGAAACTCAACGGCCGCGGTGCTCGACACCCCAGCAAGCCAAATGCGGGCTTGCCGGGGGCCCCATCACCGGCCGGCAAGCAATTAAGAAGGAGACGACTTACATGAAGAACCTGAAGTATGTACTGGTTTTCGTAGTCATCCTGGCGTTAATTGGGGTCGCCTGTCAGTCCAAGCAAGAGGACAAGACCATTAAGATCGGCCAGATTGTGACCTCGTTTACAGGCGATGCCGCGATGTACGGCAATTTCCAGCGCGACGGCGCTCAGCTCGCCGCCGACGAAATCAATGCCGCTGGCGGAATCAACGGCAAGAAGATCGAACTATTCCCGCTCGACGATGCCTCCAAGCCGAACGTCGCCCTCAACGCGATGCAGAAGCTGCTGAATGAAACCAAGCCGATCGTCGTGCTCGGTCCCGACTGGTCGGGCAATACGCTGGCGGTCGCGCCGCTCGCCAAGCAGAATAAGATTCCGCAGATCACCAGCAGCAAGAGCCGCAAGATCACGCACGACGGCAATGACTTCATCTTCCGCGTGGTTGCCACGGGTCCGTTCATCGGGCAGGCTCTGGTCGATTACGCCTACAAACAGGGATATCGAAAGATGGCCATTCTCTACACCAACAGCGACTACGGTGTGAGCGGCGGCCAGGGCGCCAAGGCAGCGTTGGCGAAGTATAAGCTCGAGCCCGCGGCCTATGAAACCTATAACGTCGGCGACAATGACTATACCGCGCAGTTGCTGCGCATAAAGAATTCGGGCGCCGATGTCGTAATCGACTACTCGATCCAGGTGGAAGGCGCGAAATCGCTCCGCCAAATGCGTGAAATGGGCATCAAGCTTCCCGTTTTCGGCGGCGACGCGTTCATTACCCCTGACTTCGCTAAGCTGGTCGGCCCTGAAAAGATGGAAGGCGTCATTGCCTCCTCTGCTTTCATCGTCTCCAACCCAGCCCCTGAGGTTCAGGGATTCGTGACCAAGTACAAGCAGAAGTTCGGGGTCGAGCCCGAAGATCACGCGGCGCCGTATTACGATGCGGTGAAGATCCTTGGACAGGTGATTGCCAAGACCGGTCCGGACAACGAAAAGATTGCCGCCGAGCTTCGCACTCTGAAGGGCTTCAAGGGCGTGCAGGGCGATTACACCGCCGACAAGTGGGGCAATCTCATTCACCGCGCCTCGTTGGCCAAGTACACCGGCGGCAAGTGGGTGTGGATTGCCGACGCCGACAACCTGGCCGATAGCGATTAGGGCCGCTTCAGAGATGCTGTATCCCGAAGGACCAACGTCATTCCGAGGGAGCGACGCCTTACGGCGCGAGTCGAGGAATCTTTTGTTTGTTTTGCCGCGGAAAACACAAGATCCCTCCGCTCCGCTTCGCTTCGGTCGGGATGACGTCTCGGTCACGAGCCGGCTACACCAACTCTGGAAATGCTTTGGCCGTCGGCAACACGAAAGGAGGTCCCGGACAGGACCTCCTTTGCCTGCGACGAGATCGAAGAGGGTTCTGTAATGGAATTATTCCTGCAGGTCGTGGCCGGAGGGACCGCCATCGGGCTGCTTTATGCGCTTCCTGCCTTAGCGATCGTTTTGCTGTGGAACACGGCAGGCTTTTTCAACCTGGCCCAAGGCGACTTCGTAGCCCTTACCAGCTACTTCCTGTATTTCTTCTACATAATGATGCACATGCCGTTTGTACTCGCGGCCGTGCTTACGATCTTGTGCCTGGGCGCGGTCGGTTTTATCGTGGACAAGGCTTTGTTCCATCCGCTGCGGCGCTTCAACTGTAATCCATTGCTGATGCTCATCGTTACCATCGCCCTGTCGGTATTCCTCAAGAATCTGATCCGCGCTATCTGGGGCACCAAGCCGCTGTCGCTCGGGAATGTCTTTGGCGAGACCCCGTTAAACTTCTTTCATGCTCACATCATGCCGCACACGTTCTGGACGGTGGGCCTTTCGCTGCTGCTGATTATCGGGCTCTACATCCTTTCGCAGAAGTCGCTGCTCGGCGTAGCCATGCGAGCGGCGGCCGAAAGCCGGGAAGTGGCGCAATTGATGGGCGTGAAGAGCAACTTCATCATCAGCCTCTCGTTCGTCATCAGCCTGATGATCACTGCCGTGGCCGGCATCCTGGCGACGCCAATCCTGTTCCTGATTCCGGAGATGGGTGATTCGCTCGGCCTGAAAGCCTTTGCCGCCACCATCATCGGCGGTTTTGGCAACCCGCTGGGCGCGGTGGTCGGCGGCATCCTGCTCGGCATTGTCGAGACACTGGCCGGTATTTATCTTTCGTCGAGCTACAAGGACGCCATCGCCTTCGGCATTCTGATCGCCTTCCTGCTATTCAAACCCAAGGGATTGTTCAGCCTGAAGATCTCGGAGAAGGTGTAGCCCATGAGAATACCGGCTCCAGGTTCATCCCGTCCGACGCGAAATTGGCGCCGCTTGCTGGGCCCGAAGCAGCTCGCGTTGCTGGGCGCCGTCTTTGCCATGGTGCTGCCGCTGATTCTCAATAGCGACTACCTCATTCTGGTCACCGACATGGGCGCCGTGGTTGCGTTTATCGTGTTGGGACTGGTGGTGCTGGCCGGCTTCACCGGACTTGTTTCACTCGGACAGGTCGCCTTCTACTCGATCGGCTCTTATGTGGCCGCGATTGTAACCACCAGGCTGGGATTGTCACCGTGGTTCATGCTTCTTATCGCTCCAACCGTGGCCGCGGCCTTTGGCGTTTTGGTCGGCATTCCGGCGTTTAACCTTAAGGGACCGTTCCTGGTGATCATCACCATCGGCTTCGCCGAGATCATCAGGATTCTGGTGATCAACCTCGAGCATCTCACCGGCGGACCCTTCGGCATCTCACGCATTCCGTCGTTGAAACTTGCCGGTCTGGACTTGGCGCGGCCTCTGTTTTTCTACTACTTCATCATCGTACTGCTGGCACTGGCGATGTATGGGGCCATCCGGCTGCGAAAATCCAGAGTTGGACGCGCCCTGATCGCCATACGCGACGATGAACTGACGGCCGAAGTGATGGGCGTCAACGTGAAGTACTACAAGATCATGTCGTTCGCGCTTTCGGCTTTCCTGGCTGGTTTTGCCGGCGCGCTCTATGCGTTCCTGACCGGTTATATCGGACCTGACCTGTACACGTTTAACGAGTCGGCGTCCTATCTTTGCATGAGCGTTCTGGGAGGCTTCAGCGCGGTCGTCTCTCCCCTCGTGGGCGTGCTGTTGACGCTTTTGCCCGAGCTTCTTCGCAGCCTGAAAGACTACTACATGCTTTTTTTCAGTTTCATCCTGATGGTACTGGTGCTCTTTGCCGCCTGGCGCGAGCATAAGGCGGCCAGCAGCGACAGCGACAAAGAAATGGGAGCTCGAAGTTGGCAAAGGTTACGCTGGAAGTGAAAGCCATCAGCAAGCGCTTTGGCGGAGTGCTGGCGCTGAACCAGGTGGATGTCAGCATCCTGGAAAACTCGCGGCATGTCATCATCGGTCCCAACGGCTCGGGAAAATCCACGTTGATCAACGTCCTTTCGGGTGTGTATACGCCCGAAGGCGGCGACGTTTTTTTCCTGGGAGAAAAGATTACCGGCCTGCCTCCCTACCGCATCACCGCCAAAGGCATCGCGCGCACTTTTCAAAACATCCGGCCCTTCCGCGGAATGAGCGTGTGGGAAAACATTGCGCTCGGCCTGCACTGCCGCACGCATTACGGACTGTTTGAAGCGATCTCGCACCTCGGACGGGAACCGGTTGAAAGCAAGAAAATCGACTCCAAGGTGACCGAACTCGCCGAGTTCTTTGAGATCGGCAATCTGCTCTCCGCAAACATGCAAAGCCTGCCCTACGGCAAGCAGCGGATCATCGAAATCGCACGCGCCCTGGCCAGCGAACCGAAGCTGTTGTTGCTGGACGAACCGGCCGCAGGCATGAACACGGCAGAGGCGCAGGCGCTCGCCCAGACCATCAAAAGGATCAGCGCCCTGGGCGTCACCGTGGCCCTGATTGAACACAATATGGAATTCGTCAAGGAAATTGCCGATATCATTACCGTGCTTGATTCCGGTGAAAAGATCGCCGAAGGCAGTTTCCTGGACGTGCAATCGAATCGGCGGGTCGTCGAGGCCTATCTGGGCAAGCGAGTCGCGGCCAATGCTTGAGATCAAGAATTTACACGTCAAATACACCAAGGCGGAGGTCCTGAAAGGCGTCTCCCTGACCGTGCCGGAGAGCACGGTAGTCGCCGTACTCGGCTCCAATGGCGCCGGCAAGTCCACCCTGCTCAAGAGTCTTTCGGGCTTGGTGCGACCGCTGCCGGGTAGCAGCACCATGCTGGCCGGACGCGAGATTGCCGGCTTGAGCCCGGAAAAAATTGTCGCCGCCGGAGTGATACACGTTCCCGAGGGCCGCCGGATTTTCGGCACTCTTTCCGTGCGCGAGAATCTGCGCATGGGCGCATACCTCCGGCGAGATAAAAAAGACATCGAAACGGATTACGAAAAATGTTTCGCGCTCTTTCCCAGATTGAAGGAGAGGATCGAACAACAGGCAGGAACCCTGTCCGGTGGAGAGCAGCAGATGCTAGCCATCGCCCGCGGCCTGATGGCCAGTCCGAAGGTTCTGCTGCTGGACGAACCTTCCATGGGGTTGGCGCCAGTGATCGTCGACCAGATTTATGAAATCATCGCCAAGATCAAAAAACAGGGCGTAACCATGATCCTGGTCGAGCAAAACGCCACCCTGGCACTTTCGGCCTGCGATTTTGCCTACATCATGATGACCGGCGAAATCCGGCTCTACGGGACGGCGGCAGAGCTGGCGGCCAAGGACGATCTCATTAAGTCATACCTTGGCGCCTAGCAAGCTGCTGAAAAACGCGCCGAAGCCGGGGTCCCCGACGCGCGCCGTGGTTGCGCGTGTTGGGGCGGACAAAGCGAGGCGCGACGAAATGTGTAAGCCACAGAGTTACAGCACACTTGTGGAATGCTCGCGCCAGAGCAGACCTGTTTTTCAGCAGCCTGCTAAGGCTTACCTCCTAGCCGATTCCTTGCACTCCTGGGCGAGTTCCCGGAATTCCGTTCTGCTGGCTTCGCTTCGACGGCAGGAGCGTCTCTTGGCAGCCGCTTAGGTCCCGGCAACAGTTCTGGCGGGCAGCCTTTTTTTCCGGGCCATTACCGTGTAGTTGTGGCAAAATGCTTGACTTAGTGCGCAATCAAAAAACGTTTACACTCGGGGGGTACCTTCAATGCTGGCCTCGGCACGGCGTCTGTTCTTCCTGGCTCCATGCTGAAAGCAGCGATCTCCACCGGGAGTGATCGTTTTCTTGATCGATGTGTGTTTGCACGTTTCAATTGCATAGTCACTGGCGGGCGCAAAGCCCACAGATATTCGCAGCAAAGGAGTCGCCGGCATGAATACGTTGCCGCTGATGATCGGGGTGTTATGTTTTTACGCCCTGGCGTACCGCTTCTACAGCGCGTTTCTCGCGGCCAAGGTAATGACCCTGGACGATCGCAGAACAACGCCTGCACATTTGTATGAAGACCACCACAACTATGTGCCTTCACCGAAATGGGTGTTGTTCGGGCATCATTTCGCGGCCATTGCCGGCGCCGGTCCGCTGGTGGGACCGACGCTTGCCGCCCAGTTCGGTTTTGCGCCAGGACTAATCTGGCTGCTGGTCGGCGCCGTGCTCGCCGGTTGCGTGCAGGATTTCACGATTCTGGTTGCGTCGATTCGCCATAAAGGGCACTCCCTGGCGGAGATCGCCCGCACGGAAATCAGCACGTTTGCGGGTCTGGTAACCATGATTGCCGTGCTGCTGATCCTGGTCATAGCCTTGGCCGGACTGGGTATCGTCGTGGTCAACGCGCTCGCTGAGAGTCCCTGGGGCGTGTTTACCATCGGAATGACGATCCCCATCGCCTTCGCCATGGGCTTCTACATGTTCAAGAGCACACCGGGACAGATCCGGGTAGCTCTGCCCAGCGCGTTCGGTGTCGTCGCCTTGTTGGCTTCGGTTGGCGGTGGGCATTGGTTTGCCGCATCTTCGTTCGCACACTTTCTCACCTTCACGCCGCATCAGATCTGTTTGCTGATGGCGACTTACGGCTTTATCGCCTCGATTCTGCCGGTCTGGATGGTGCTGGAACCACGCGACTATCTCTCGACCTATCTGAAGCTGGGCACGATTGCCGCGCTGATTATCGGCATTATGGTTGCCCACCCGAACATTCAGTTCCCGGCCGTCACGCAGTACATTCACGGCGGCGGACCCATCATTGCGGGCAAGCTGTTCCCGTTCCTGTTCGTCACCATCGCTTGTGGCGCGATTTCGGGTTTCCATTCGCTGGTCTCTTCCGGCACCACGCCGAAGATGCTCGATAAGGAAACCGATGCGCGCTTTATCGGATACGGCGCGATGATCTGCGAGTCGCTGGTAGGCGTCATGGCCCTGATCGCTGCCTGCTCGATGTTCCCCGGCGACTACTTTGCCATCAACACCCCGGCTGCGGTCTTCGCCAAGCTGGGCTTGCACACCGTCAATCTGGATATGTTCTCGCGGGAAATCGGCGAGAAGCTGGCCGGACGCACCGGTGGAGCGGTCTCTCTTGCCGTTGGCATGGCCCAGATTTTCCGCAGCATTCCGGGCATGGACAAACTGGTGAGCTACTGGTACCACTACGCGATCATGTTCGAGGCGTTGTTCATCCTCACCACGATCGACACCGGTACACGCGTTGCCCGCTACGTTATGCATGAACTGCTGGGCCGCGTCTACAAGCCTTTCGGCAACCACACATGGTTGCCCGGCAACCTGATCGGTACCTTCCTGGTCGTATACGCATGGGGTTTCCTCATCTGGACGGGCAGCATTTCCACCATCTGGCCGCTGTTTGGCACTGCCAACCAGTTGCTGGCGACGATCGCGTTGGCTGTCACCACCACTTTCCTGATCAATATGGGCAGAGCGAAGTATGCCTGGATCAGCCTGGTGCCGATGATTTTTGTCGGAATCACAACGGTTTCCGCTGGAGCCCTTTCGATTCCGCGGATCTTCTGGCCGCTGACCCACGTCCCCGGCAAGGAGTTTGTCGGCTACATGGATTCGGTGTTGATGGTTTGCTCCATCATCGGTGTCCTGGTGGTCTCGTTTGAAGCGGTGCGCCGCTGGATCAAGACGCTCAGTGGCGAGCCAATTCCGCAGGAAGCCTTCGGACCGCCGGCGGATATGGGCAAAGAGACCGTAAAGATGGGTTGCTGCTGACGTAATCCTGGGCGGCAACGTTTAGCAGGTGCGGGGCTAGAGGCTCGCGGCGGGCGCAACAGGCGCTGGTCGAGGCCTCACCGCACCTTTTCTTTTTGCGTTTTGCTCTCTGCCGGAGTGTCATGGGTCACCCGAAATTGTGAGTGATATCACTTACGCCTTGTACGCGCCCGACAGACAATCCTTGGCTGGCTAAATGATTTAGTTCCGCAAGCGGACGGTCGATTTTTGCAGTTCCGTTCCATTCTGTTTTCCGGCGATGTACCGGGAACTTGCTTGAAAGTTCTGTTTGAAGATTACTTAGGAGTATCCATGGCAACCGCTGCTAGCTCCGCCAAGACATCGCGTAGTGGCCTCAGTTCGGCTGAACTGAAGCAAAAGCTGTCGGCCGCGATCGATCCTGCCCGGATTCTGAACCGGCCGATCGACGTTGTCGCCTTTGCCTCCGATGCCAGCTTTTACCGGCTAATTCCGGAGGCTGTGGTTCAGCCGCAAGGGGTGGAAGAGATTCAGGCGTTGTTTCGGTTCAGCCAGGAGCACGGCATTCCGCTCACGTTCCGGGGGGGCGGCACCAGCCTTTCCGGACAAACGGTGAGCGATGGCATGCTGGTGGATGTGGCTCGCCATTGGCGCGGCTTCAAGGTGGAGGAAGGCGGCAAGAAGATCCGCCTGCAACCGGGCGTGCTCGGCGGGCAGGCCAATGCCGCATTGTACCCATATGGCAAGAAGATCGGTCCTGATCCGGCCTCGGTGGCGATTGCCTCGATCGGCGGCATTCTGTCGAACAACTCCAGCGGCATGTCCTGCGGCGTTGTGCAGAACGCTTATCACACGCTCGAATCGCTGACGTTCGTGTTGCCCACGGGAACGGTGATCGACACGGCGGCTCCCGATGCCGACGAGCAGTTCCGGCTGAAGGAGCCGGAGCTGGCGCGCACGCTGCTGGAGTTGAAGCAGCGCATTGAAGGCAATCCGGCTCTGGCCGCGCGGGTTCGCGCCAAATACAAGATGAAGAACACGACCGGCTATGGGTTGAACGCGTTTGTGGATTTCGAGCGGCCGGTTGATATTTTCCGCAATGTGCTGATTGGCTCGGAGGGAACGCTGGCTTTCATCGCGGAGGCGGTGTTGCGCACGGTGCCGGATCTGCGCGTGAAGTACACGGGATTGCTGCTGTTTCCAAACCTCCATGCCGCTGCCGCCGCGATCGTGCCCTTGCGCGAAGCCGGTGCGGCTGCCCTGGAAATGATGGATCGGGCTTCTCTGCGCGCCATTCAGGACCTTCCCAGCATCCCCCCCGTGATCAAGGGCTTGGCCGACGATGCCGCGGGCATTCTGGTGGAATTCCAGGTGGCCGACGAGCAGGACCGTCCATTGCTGGAGGTAAAGTTGCAAGAGGTGGTCGCCAATCTCACCCTCGTGGCTCCCCCATCGTTCACTCATGATCCGGCCGAACAGGCGCAGTTCTGGAAGATTCGCGCCGGTCTCTTTCCCACTGTGAGCATAGCGCGAGCAACCGGCACAACGATGATCACCGAGGACTTGGCGTACCCGGTCGATCGCCTCGCCGAGGCGGCGATGGATCTGACGGCAATGTTCAAGAAGCACCACTACGACGACGTCATTCTTTACAGCCACGCCAAAGATGGAAACCTGCACTTCATGATGCCGCAGGGCTTCAACGAGCAGTGGCAAGTGGAGAAATACTCGGGTCTGCTGGAAGACGTGGTGGCAATGACGGTGCAAAAGTACGATGGGGCGCTGAAGGCGGAGCATGGGACGGGGCGGAACATGACTCCATTCGTACGCATGGAGTGGGGTGATGAAGGCTACGCGATCATGCAGCAGCTGAAGCAGGCGGTGGATCCGCGCGGCCTGCTGAATCCCGGCGTCATTATCAATCCGGACCGGCATTCCTATATCGCCAATCTGAAGCGTACGCCTGTCATCGAACCGGAGGTCGACAAGTGCATCGAATGCGGCTTCTGCGAGCCGAAATGCCCGAGCCGGGATCTGACCCTGACGGCGCGGCAACGCATCGTGGTTCGGCGCGAGATGCAACGTCTGAAGGAAGCCGGCGATCTGGCGGGCTACGCCGCCCTGGATGCTGACTTCCCATACATGGCGCTGGACACCTGCGCGGTCGACGGACTTTGCGCGACAAACTGTCCGATGGGCATCGATACATCGAAGCTGACGAAGTATTTTCGCAAGATCCGGCACAGCGAGCAGGAGCATAAGCGCGCGGTAAGCGCGGCGCGTAACTTTGCCGCCACCGAGCGGCTGGCGCGGCTCGGGCTGTCGCTAGGGCATCTGGGCGCATCGCTGTTCGGGCATACGACGATGGCCAGCCTGACGCGCGGGCTGCGCGGCGTGACCGGCCAGGTTCTGCCACTGTGGAGCAAGGAAATGCCACGGCCGCGCAAGGGCGAGCTGCCGGTGACGACGGCTGCTGGAGCGGCGGCGGTGTACTTCCCCACCTGCGTCTCGCGGGTGATGGGCGCCCTGCCGGGCGAACCGGATGACGTTACGCTGATGGGCGCGCTGCTCAATGTGGCGGAACGGGCGGGCGTAAAGCTGTACGTTCCGCAAGACGCGGTGGGAGTTTGCTGCGGCGTGCCGTTCTCGTCGAAAGGCTTCGACCCGGCACACCATGTGGCGGTCAACAATGCCATCGAGCGCTTCTGGAAGTGGACGGGCGAGGGCGCGATTCCCGTGGTGGTTGACACCAGCCCGTGCAGCCACGGACTGCTGACGGCAAGGCCGCATCTGACGGCGGAAAACCAGGCGCGGTTCGACAAGCTGCGGATCATCGACAGCATCGAGTTCGCCAACGATCGGCTGCTGCCGCGACTGACGGTGGCCCGCAAAGTACATTCGGTGGTGCTGCATCCGGTGTGCTCGGTAACCAAGATGGGACTGACGAATAAGCTGGTGAGCGTTGCCGGGGCTTGTAGCGACCGGGTCACGGTGCCGCAAAGCGCCGGCTGTTGCGCCTTTGCCGGCGACCGCGGGTTCCTGTTTCCGGAATTGACGGAGTCGGCGACTAAGCCGGAAGCCGCCGAGGTGCTGGAAGGCAACTACGACGGACACTATTCGAGCAGCCGCACTTGCGAAATCGGCATGACGCGGGCGACGGGCAAGGTCTATCGCTCCTTCATCCACCTGCTCGACTTCGCCACCAAGCCGTAAGCTCCGCCGGCGATAGCAAGGCGCGCCCAGCCCCGGCGCGCCTTTTACATTGCTGATCCACCGTTAACGGTTCTCGTTATCAACAAGCGCTAACCACCAGCCATGACGTGCGCTTTACATTGCCGATCTCGGCTTCAGAAACTCTGCTTGCCCGCGGGTTGCATGCTTCATCTCGCGGCTTGGCGTCATCCAACCTTGGTAGAGCGGTTTCAGAATAGGTGTATCCCAGTGCTATCCAGCTTTGTGGGACATACCTTTCGCGAAGCCGGTCTAGACCCTGATGGGGTTCACGAGGTGCCGCCGTGGCAGAGCAGCGCAATCGATATCTCACGCAGCAGGAGAGCAGCGACCTGGGATTTGGCTCGGTGGTCTCGAACCAGCCGAAGCTCAGGCTGCTCAATCGCGACGGATCATTCAACGTGGTCAAGCCGAACCAGCGATGGCTGCTGAGAGTTTCCGGTTATTATCGCCTGCTCACCATGTCCTGGCCGGCATTCTTCACGATGGTGTTGCTCTTTTACGTCGGCATTAACCTGGTCTTTGCCGGCGTTTACTACCTGCTCGGTAGAGATGCTCTTCAAGGCAACATCCAAACTTCGGCCTTTCTGCGTGACTTTTTTTTCAGCATTCACTCTTTCGCCACCATTGGTTACGGCAATATCGTTCCGGTCGGAGTGTTGGCCAACCTCGTGGTGGCTTTCGAAGCGCTGGTCGGGCTGCTTGGCTTTGCCCTGGCAACCGGCATGGTCTTCGCGCGCTTCTCCCGGCCGGTCGCCGACATCGTGTTTTCCCGGAACGCGGTCATCGCGCCCTATCGTGGCATCACGGGCTTCGAATTCCGCGTCGTCAATGCACGCGAGAATCAACTGATCGAGCTGCATGCGACTGTGATTTTCAGCCGTTTCGAAATCGTGGATGGCCGTCTTCAGCGCGTCTTCACGGGCTTGTCGCTGGAGCGCGAATCTGTCAGCTTCTTCCCGTTGAATTGGACCGTGGTGCACCCGATTGACGAAAACAGCCCGCTGTTCGGCTGGACGCAGGAAAGGCTTCTCGAGTCGAACGCGGAATTTCTCATTCTGCTGACGGCCATTGACGAGACTTTTGCGCAGACCGTGCACGGCCGTTCCTCCTATGCGGCGAGCGAGGTTCTATGGAACGCACGCTTCGCCCCCATGTATCGCAATGTCGGAGGCGCGATGGAGTTGGACATCTCGCAATTGCACGCCGTCACTCCGGTGGGTTCCCAGGCCGCCGCCGATTGAGCGCTCCCGCTGGTCGCGGTTTTGTATCGAAAGAATGTATGCGGTTGCGGTACCATGAAATGTTTTCGCGGGTGCTTAATCGGTAGATAGACAAACATGGCCACGTTTGCTGCGGTCGATATTGGCGCCAATTCCGTTCGACTGAAGATTGCCGCGCTCGTCAACCATCGCCTCTCGGTGGTTCACGAGGACCGCGAGGTAACCCGGCTGGGAGAATCGGTGTTCCGATTCGGCGTGCTTGATCCGGCCGCTATGGCGCACACCGTGAAGGTCCTCTCCCGCTTTCACAGGGCAGTGCAAACCTATGGCGCGGAAACCGTCCGCGTGGTGGCCACCAGCGCGCTGCGAGACGCCAACAACGGCGCCGCCTTCAAAGCCTGGGTGCATGCGGCGACGGGATGGCAAGTGGAAGTCATCACCGGGTTGGAAGAGGGCCGCCTCATTCATCTCGGCGTCGTTTCCGGTTCGCGGCTGCCGCCTGGGCGCATGCTGCTGATCGATCTGGGCGGCGGCAGTTGCGAGCTGATTACTTCTCTGCGCGGCCAGATCGAAAAGATCTACAGTCTGCCGCTTGGGGCAGTTCGCCTCACGCGAACTTTTTTGCAGCACGACCTTCCCAAGAAGCGCGAGCTGCAGCAGTTGAAATCGTTTATCGAGGAGGAGGTCGGGCGCGTTGAAGCCGAACTGACGGCATCGCGCGTGCGCTTGACCGTGGCGACCTCAGGCACGCCCGCGGCGTTGGCCGACATGTGGACCGCCCGTTCCAAGAAGCGAAGCAACATCGTTCCGCGGAAGGCGGTGGTTGGGCTTGCGGCGCAGTTGGGAAAGATGACGGTCGATCAGCGCCGGGCGATGAAAGGAATCGGGCCAAAGCGGGCCGAGATCATTGTTGCCGGAGCCATGGTCTTTTCCGAACTGCTCACCCGCCTTCATCTGCCGGAATTTCGCTACTCGCCGCTCGGTTTGCGCGATGGAATCCTGGCGCAGATGATGTCCGAGTACGATGTCAGTCCCGGAATTCGCAAGCGCATCGCCTCCGAGCGCGAAAACACGCTGGCCAAAATGACGGCGCATTACTCGGTCGACATGCGCTATGCGCGGCGTGTCCGCGAGCTTGCCGCCGAACTCTTCGTCGGCCTCCGGCCTGTGCATGATCTGCCTGAGGAGTATGCCGACTGGCTGGCCGCCGCCGCCATGTTGCAGGAGACCGGATCTTTTATTAACCGCGCCGGCCGTCACCGTCACGCCTACTACACCATCGCCCATTCAGAGATGTTCGGGTACACCATTCGCCAGCGCCACATTGTCGCCGCGATTGCGCGCTACGTGGGGAACTCGCGGCCTACGCCGGAGAGCAGGCCCTTGCGCGTTCTGCCCACAGCCGATCAGTTGCTGGTCCCCAGAGCCGTGCTGTTGCTGCGCTTGGCGCGGGCGCTTGAGCAGGGCAGGCGCGGAACGGTAACCGGCGTGCGCGTCCGTGTGGAAACTCGCCGCGTAGTCATGCTGCTGAACGCGAAACGATCTCCGGACCTCGAATTCTGGGCGCTGAACCGGGAGCGGGATTATTTCCGTGCGGTCTTCGGCCGCGAGCTTGCGGCTTTCGAATCCGAGTGACCGCTGCGCGCAACCTTGGGAGTCAGCAGCCAGGTGAGCACCGGCTGCTTACTGTCGTGGTCCACGCGGGCGACGCTGCCCTTCTTCATGTCGACCGCTTTGTCGAAGGCGCCGTTCGTCACCAACAGCGAAAGAAACCTGCTGATCGAGGGATTGTGTCCCACGACCATCACCGCATCCAGCTTGCCGTGGCGGCGCAGCAGTTCGCGGAAGTCCTCGTACGTCGCATTGGGGCTCAAGGCCGCATCGAGTATCAGCTTGGAGTCATAGCCGAGTTCATTGCCGACCAGCGAGGCGGTCTGCGTGGCCCGCTTCAAGGGACTGGAAATGATCAGGTCGACCTGGACGTCGAGTGTGCTCAACAGACGCCCGACATCGCGGCACTGTCCGATTCCTTCCTTGTCGAGTGGCCGCTTTTCGTCCACCGTGGGGTTGGCGCGGCTTTGTCCGGCACTGGCATGGCGCAAAAAGTACACTAGCATTGGCTTACCTTACACTTTGCCGCTGCCGCTTGCGGATGGCGCGAGCCGGAGCAGCCGGAATTGCCGAGATATCGCGTTTGCCCTCGGCCAGCTCAACCAGAAACTGCTGTGCCGAAAACCGCGGCTGACCGCGCCCTTTCGGCCGCTCGATTTCGTAGGAGCCGCCGCGCCGCAACACTCGGGCTTTAACATTATCCGCCAGGTACGCCGCTAAAATCTCGTGACGAACGCGCGCCCTGAGCAGCGGATCGCGAATGGGGAAGACAACCTCCGCGCGCTCATAAAGGTTGCGCGGCATCCAGTCGGCGCTGCCGGCGTAGATCTCCTCTTTGCCGCCGTTCTCGAAATAGAGAATCCTGCTGTGCTCCAGAAACCGGCCTACGATGCTGCGCACGCGGATGCGGTCGCTCAGCCCGCGTATCCCCGGGTTTAAAGCACACATGCCCCGCACGATCAGATCGATTTGCACCCCGGCCTGCGAGGCGCGGTACAACTCCTGGATGACATGCTTGTCGAGCAGGGCGTTCATCTTGGCAATGATGCGGGCGGGCTTGCCTTGCCGTGCGTGCTCGGCTTCGCGCGCAATCAGGTTGGCGGTGTTCTCAGCCAGGTTGAGAGGCGCCACCAGCAGGGGCTCATAATTCGGCTGCTCGGCATAGGCGGTCAGGAAATTGAAAACGTAGTGCACGGATGTGGTGATCTCTTCCTTCGCGGTGAGCAGGCTCAGATCGGTGTACAAAGCGGCTGTCGTCGGGTTGTAATTGCCGGTTCCGAGGTGCGCATAGCGCCGGGTTACGCCGTCCGGGTCCTTGCGCGCCACCAGCAGCAGCTTGCAGTGCGTCTTCAGCCCGACCAGGCCGTGGAACACCTGCACTCCGGCATTTTCCAGCTCGCGCGCCCATTTGATGTTGGAGGCCTCGTCGAATCTTGCCTTCACCTCGACCACAACCGTCACCTCCTTGGTCGCCGCCGCCTCCATCAGCGCCTGGACGATGGGTGACTCCTGATTGGTTCGATACAGCGTCTGCTTGATCGAGAGCACATTCGGATCGGCCGCCGCCTTCTGAATGAACGCGACCACGCCATTGTAGGAATCGAACGGATGATGCAGCAGCACGTCTCGCTGGCGAAGCGCTTCGAACAAATCCCGCTCGCCCTTGGCAACGCTCCACTCGCGCGCCACGAACGGCTGAAACTTCAGCTCCGGACGATCGACTTCGCCGTGCAGGTGTGAGAGCCGCGAAAGATTGACCGGGCCCCGGGTGCGAAAAACCTGCCACTCCTGCAATTCGAAAACGTCGCGCAGGCGGTCGATGATTTCGCTGTTGGCTCCGGCTTCGATTTCCAGCCGGACGGCGTCGCCCTTGTGCCGGTTGTGCAACTCCGCTCGCACCGACTCCAGAACGCTGCGCGACTCCTCTTCCTGCAAATAGAGATTGCTGTTGCGGGTGATGCGGAACGCGCCCTCGGAAATGATGTCGTATCCGCGATACATTCTGGCGGCGTGCATGGAAACGACGTCGGCCAAAGTGACGTAGCTGTACGATCCGGGACCGTCGGGCAGGCGAACCAGGCGGGGCAGAGCGCGAGGCACGGTGATGACGCCCATGTAGGTCGTCGAAGCACGCCGCCGGCGCCGCAACAACAGCGCCTGGCACAAGGCCTTGTTGATGACTCGCGGAAATGGATGAGCCGGATCGACCGTCACGGGCGTCAGCAGCGGGTCCAGTTCGCGCATCGAGTAGTCCGTTAGAAAGGCGCGCTGGGCATCGTCAAGGTCTCCAATCGAGAGCACATTGATGCCAGCCTCGGCCAGCGCCGGACGCAACTGCCGGTTCCAGCAGTTGTATTGGCCGGCAACAAACTCGTGCAACAAGCCGGCCAACTGCGCGCATTCCTCGGTTGGGGTCAGCCCGTCCGGACCGGCGTCGTTATAGCCGTCTTCGATCCTTTGCAGCAGGCTGGCGATGCGCACCTCGAAAAACTCGTCGAGATTGCTGGCCGTAATCGCCAGGAACTTTACCCGCTCCAGCAGCGGATTGGAATCGTCCTCCGCTTCTTCCAATACCCTGTGGTTGAACTGCAACCACGAGAGATCACGGTTGAGGTAGTACTCCGGATTGTCGAGGCTCTTGCGTAACACGCGATTCGTCCTGGATCAAGAGGGCCTGGATGCCTGGATAGATGATAGATGCTAAAGATGGAAGCCAAAGCCGCCATCAGCCATACCGTTAGATGATCGAGACGAACAATTAGTCTACTCGTTGCGTCAAGCTGGATTCGGCGCGCTTCCCCGCCCTCCAAGCCCTTCGCCTGCAAATCGACCATTCGACTCTTCGAAAAAACCGATGTATCATCGCCTCGATGGAAGGGTTCAACTATCATCACTTGCACTATTTCCGGGTGGTTGCCCGGGAGGGCAGCATCGCCCGGGCGAGCAAACAGCTCAAGCTAGCGCCGCCAACCATCAGCGCGCAGGTGCACGAGCTGGAAGAATCGCTGGGGCAGAAGCTCTTTACGCGCGCCGGGCGCGGACTCGCGCTCACCGAAACCGGTCAGACGGTTTACGGCTATGCCAAGCAGATTTTTCGTCTCGGGAACAAGATGGTCGATGCCGTTGATGGGCAGCCCGCGGCCAGGCCGGTTCAACTTCGAGCCGGGGTGGATCGCGCAATGTCAAGCTTGATTGCCAACCGGATACTCAAACCGGCGCTTCGCGTTGGCGGGCGCGCCAGCATCGTCGTGCGGGAGGATACGCTTGAGCGCCTGGTGGCGCAGCTTGCGCTCGGCGCGCTTGACCTGGTTTTATCCGATTCCCCCGCCTTGCCATCGCGAATCAAGGTGTACGCTCATGTGCTCGGCGAATGTCCGCTGTCGCTTTTTGCGCGCACCTCGCAAGCGGCGGCGTTAAAGCGGCGCTTCCCGCGTTCGCTCGATGGCGCGCCGTTGCTGCTCCCTTGCGTAGACTCGAGCGTGCGGCAGGCGATCGACCGCTGGCTCGAGGCCGAACGCCTGCGCCCCGTCATCGTTGGCGAGTTCGATGGTTCAACGCTGATGGAATTGTTCGGGCAAGCGGGACACGGCATTTTCCCCGCTCCTTCGCCGCTGGAGCGTGAGGTGCGAAAACAGTACAGGGTAGCCGTGATCGGGCGAATTCCCGGTATCAGGCAGCGGCATTACGCGTTCTCGGCGGAGCGAAACCCCAGGCATCCAAGTGTGGTCGCAGTCCTCCAGGCTGCCCGTACCGCGCTCGCGGGTTGAGCGCTGCGGGTATCGCCGCGGCAAGAGCTTGTCCCTATGCCAAGACGCTCGCTCAATGAATTGGTAGCCCGCTTTGACGATTTAGGCCCGCAGTGCGCCTATGTTTTCCGCAACGGCTATCGCACGCTCCGCTGGAGCTACCGCGATATCGCAGCGTTAGCCCGGCGCTTTGCGCTCGAATTGCAACGCCGAGGCATCTCCAAAGGCGATCGCGTCGTACTCTGGGGAGAAAACCGCGGCGAGTGGGTGTCGGTGTTCTGGGGCTGCGCCCTGCGTGGCGTTATCGTGGTGCCTCTCGACCGAGGTTCCTCTCAGGATTTTGCAGGCGCGGTGGCCGGGCGGGTTTCGGCGCGGTTGCTGGTTTCGACTCGCGGTTTGCAGATCGCCGGCGTGCCGCAAATTGAACTCGACTCGCTGACCGGGAGCCTGGGCCGGTTGGACGGCCGGCTCGATGCAATCGAAATATCGCGAAACGATCCTCTCGAGATCATCTTCACCTCCGGCACCACCGCCGAACCCAAGGGAGTAGTCATTTCGCATGGCAACGTGCTGGCCAACCTCGAACCACTTGAGCAGGAAATTGCCAACTACCTGCGTTACGAACGATGGGTTCATCCGCTTCGCTTCCTCGATCTGCTTCCGTTGAGTCATGTTTTCGGCCAGTTTCTCGGGCTGTTTGTGCCACAGTCGATGGGGGCAACCGTCGTTTTCCAGGAATCCCTTTCACCTTCCGAGGTCATCCGCATCTGCAAGCGCGAGCGAGTGTCGGTGCTCATCACCGTACCCCGCATGTTGGAATCGCTGCGCGCCAAGCTCGAACGCGATTTCGAAGCGGACGGAAAACTGGATGCCTTCCGGAGCCGCTTTACCGCTGCCGAAGGTGCGCACATCCTGCGGCGCTGGTGGAAATTCCGCGATGTGCACAGGCAGTTCGGATGGAAGTTCTGGGCCTTTATCTGCGGCGGGGCAGCTTTGGACGAAGCCACCGAGATCTTCTGGTCGCGGCTGGCCTTCGCCGTAGTGCAAGGCTACGGCCTCACCGAGAGCACCTCGCTCATCAGTGTTAATCATCCCTTCCGCACGGGCCGGCAGTCCATTGGCAAACTGCTGCCTGGGCGCGAAGTGAAGCTCGCTCCCGATGGCGAGATTCTCGCGCGGGGAGAAAACATTGCCGCCGGCTACTGGCATGGCCAGGGGCTGACTCCGGTTTCCGGCGACGGAGGATGGTTCCACACCGGCGATCTCGGTGCGCTCGACGAGCAGGGGAACCTTTATTTTAAGGGCCGCAAGGACTCCATGATCGTCACGGCGGCCGGCATGAACGTCTACCCGCAGGATCTGGAGGCGGCGCTGCGCCGTCAACCGGGGGTGCGGGATTGCGTCGTGCTTGCATGGCCGTCGGGAGGCAATGCCGAGCCCTGTGCCGTACTTCTGCTCGAACCCACGGCCGACGCCGGCCACATTGTACGCGACGCAAATCGCGAGCTCGCCGAATACCAGCAGATGCGCCGCTGGTTTCGCTGGCCCGACGCCGATTTTCCGCGCACCGCGACGCGGAAGCCGAAAGTGGCCGAAATCGAACGCCGCATCCTCAAGCAAGAAGTGTCGTCTCCGGTTGAGCGTTCATCGCTGGCGGAGTTGATCGCCCGCATTCATTCCGGCAAAACCGGTGAGCGTGCCGCGCCGCTGCAAGAAGACCTGCAACTGAGTTCGCTGGATCGCGTGGAGTTGATGAGCGCGCTCGAAGATCGCTATCAGGTCGATCTCGATGAGGCGCGCTTCACGCGGGCGACCACCCTCGGCGATCTCGAGAAGATGCTCGAAGGCGTCGAGCAGCGCGCCACCAGCTACAGTTTTCCGCGCTGGGCGCAAAGCTGGCCGGTGCGGCTGGTCCGCACAGCCGTGTATCACCTGCTGACCTGGCCGGCGACCATGATCCTCGCCGCGCCGCGCGTGCTCGGGCGCGAAAACCTTCGCGGCATCGCCGGGCCTCTCTTGGTCGCGTGCAATCACGTCACGGAAATCGATATCGGATTCGTGCTCGCCGCGTTGCCGTGGCGCTTGCGAACGCGGCTGGCAACCGCCATGGTCGGCGAGCGACTCATCGGCATGCGTAACGGCACGTGGCGCCACCATTGGTTTTGGCGCGCTCTCGACCTCATCGATTATTTCCTGGTCGTGTCACTTTTCAACGTGTTTCCGCTGCCGAGGGAGAGCGGCTTCCGCGAGAGCTTTTCGTTTGCCGGCGAGCTCGTCGACCGGGGATGCAGTGTGCTCGTATTTCCCGAGGGCGCCCTCACCAAGGACGGCGCACTGCAACCGTTGCGCTCCGGCATCGGAGTGCTTGCCACTCACCTGGGGGTTCCGGTGTTGCCGGTGCGAATCGATGGTCTCTACGAAGCCCGCGTGCGTGGGCGCAGACTGGTTGGACCGGGAAAGATCGTCGTCCGGCTCGGCAAGCCGGTGAGTTACCGGCCGGACGAGAATCCGAACTCCATCGCGCGCGATCTGGAGAGGCGCATGCGCGAGTTGTAAACCGGATCGCCCGGTGCGCGCTCACGGCCGCGTTTCGCTGACTTGCGGGCGCGCCGTGGTCGCCGTCCGCACCAGCAGCGGCATGCGTGGAAAGGCGAACTGTCCGCCGGCGTCGTCGATGACATTCACCTGGCAGGTGTACCAGCCGGGCTGCAATTGCGCAGCCGGCACCTCGAAGGAAAAAGCCGCGGCCCTGCGTTCGGGGCGGTTCAGCTCGCCGGTTTCGACGAGCGGGGTTTCGTAAACTTTCACCTTGCCCCGGAAAAACTGGATGTTGGTGAGTACGTGAATCGGGGCCTTGGTGTCGCTCTTGCCCGCCTTGGCCGGATCGTAAATCTCGTAGTAGAACATCATCGGCTGATCCACGGCGAAGACGTGCGCAATATTAGGAATCAATTCCGCCCCGTCGCTGACCAGTGGATTCTGCGACTTCTTTTGCGTCGAGGCGACGCGCTGGCTGGCCAGCACCACCGAACTCATCTTGAGCGGAGCCTTCCGCAGGTCCGGAACGGCGAAGTCGGTTTCAAACGAGCCCAGCTTGCCATTCTGGTTTTCGCGCACCACGAACTTCAGATGATACTTGCCTGACGGTAGCAGAAATCCGGTGTTGTACTGCGCGTTCTTGCGTCGTCCCAGCGTGCCGTTCTCGATTGCCAACTTGATGGTTTGACGGATGTTGCCCACCGGGAACTTGCTCTGCTGGTCGCGAACCAGGCCAAGCACGTCGAGCGAGGCTTGGTCGCTGGCTCCGGAAGGGATTGCCGACCCCGGCACAACAGCCGACAACAGCACAAAGAATCGGTCCGATTCGGTGCGGAAGTACTGGGTCGAGAGGTACACCGGCAGATCGGTATTGGGCAGATCGGAGTTCAACTCCGCTTCTATCTGCCGGTCGCGATCGTCCCGGGTAAAGTGCCGGAAATCGCGCGGGCCGTAGTAGCCGCGGCGGTAGTCGAGTTTCACGTCGGGCCGGTTGACCTTGACGGTGATCTTGCGATAGTGGCCGTCCATTGCGGGGTTCGTGCTGCGGTAGCCGAGAACGTAATAGCTCTCCATGTCCGCCTGTACCTTGGCGAAAGCCTTGCTGAAATCGTTGCTGTCGAGGAATGCCTTGCCGCCCGTGTCGGAGGCCAGCGTAACCAGCGTCTCCTGCGTCCTGAAATTCGAATCGTAAGCGGATGTAATCGCGTTGCCGTTATAAGCGGCCTTGCCGTGCAGGCTCGCCGACTGCGCGCTGCCGCCGGGGACGATCGCTTGCAGTCCGCGCGAGTCTACAGGGTAAATCGAAACATTGGCTTTGACGGCGACGTTGATGGCCGCGCGCAATTGCGACTGGTTTTCGTTTCCGGTATCGCGATCCATACCGCTGCTGAAGTAGAGCACGGATTTTTTCTGGTCGATGTCCTGCAGCGCTTTGGCCAGCGAGGCGATCGCCTGCAGACGGCGGTCGGTGTTAAAGATGTTGTACTCGGTATCGTCCTCCGTGTAGGCCTGTCCCTGATCGGGCTGGCCTTCAGCCGAGCCGGTCGTTCCCGCTTCCATTCCCTGGCCCTCGACGCCCTGCATGCGGCGCACCGCCTGCGAAAGCAGGTCGTGATTGGAGGTGAAGTCCTGGTTCACCTGCATCGAGCTGCTGAAGCTCACCACGGCGACCAGATCCGCCGGCGTCATCTGCTTGTCGATGAAATGCAACGCGCTCTGGCTGGCCCGATTGAGTTCGTCGGGTTCCATGTTGGTCAGGTCGAACAGCAGCACGATCAAGCGGCGGTTGCGAATGCTCGCCGGTTTTGTCTCGGAGCCAGTGAGCAGGTTGGCCGCTTGCGGAGCCGCTTGCGCCTCCACCTGGGCCGGTCCGCTCTGCGCGAAGCGCTCGACATCCTCGAGATCGAACGACCGCAATTGCTGCGGCTTGCCGTCTTCCAGTACCGTGAAATCGCTTGGCTTCATATCGCGGATGAGGTTGCCGCGCTTGTCGCGCACGCTCACATTCACCAGCACCAAGTCGCTGTTGACGCGTATGCGGTATCCGGGGCCCGTGGTTTCCACCTGCCGCGACGCACCTTGGGCGACGCCTTGGGCGAATCCCCCGAGGGAGAGCCAGCACACGAGCCATGCGCCGCACACCCCCATCACGGCGGCCTTTTTTGCCCACCGCCGGCGGTTCCGGATTCGCAAAACGCAGTTGAAAAAATGACCCGTCATTTCCTGCACCTAAAAACGGAAGCGCGACAAGAATTGCATTTGCCGCATGCTCGCCACCGAGGTCACCTGGCCGAACGTGGGCGAATTCACGTTGCTATCGATTCCGGAGTAGTTCGGGTGATTGAAAACATTGTTCGCGGTCGCGCGGAACTCCAGCGACTTGGTCTCCCGGAAGGGAAACGTCTTTGCCACGCTCATGTTGAACAGCACCGTACCCGGACCAATAATGATGTTCCGTCCCGCGTCGCCGTACTGTCCCGCCGGCGGAGCGACAAACGCGCTGGTGTTAAACCATGCACCGATGCCCGGGTTCGCAAGCTGGATCGGCTGCCCGGGAACGAGGTTGGGCCGCAGACTTCCGTTGCTGCCGCGCGCTACGTCGGAAATGTTGTCAAGCAGATAAGGCGAGAACGGCGTTCCGGAAGCGATGGTGAAGCTCCCGCTCACGGTCCAGTCTCCGCAGGCGCGTGCCAGCGGACCGGCTGCCGACAACCAGCGCTTGCCCGTTCCAAACGGCAGCTCATAGAGAAAGTCGCCGGTAAACTTGTGCCGCTGATCGAAGCTGGAGAGTCCGCGTTCGGCTGCCAGGTTGAGCGGATTCTGTGCCACCACCACGGCTCCGCCGCCGATGGAAGATGCGTCGTCAATCGACTTGGAAAAAACATACGTGCCGCCAACCGCCAACCCATGCGCCAGTCGCTTGCGAACCCGCAAGCTTGCCGCGTGCAGAATCGAAGACCCCTGCGAGGTTTCGTAGTTGAACGCTCCCACGTTTGGCAACAGCAGCCCCGAAGGTGTTCGGTTCGGCGCGGTCATAGTGTCGAGGTCAGTTCCCTTGCTGCCGTTGTAACCGACGTTGACCACGAGCGACGTGCCGAATTCATGCTGGATATTCAGATTCCAAAGCTGAACGTAAGCCAGCCGGTAATTCGGGTCGACGCCGTAATTGTTGGTGATCCCCGAAGCCGCCGGGAATGCATTGGCAAAGGTGAGCTGCCCGGGCGCTGTCGCAATCGGCGTCAGGGCCACGGCGAACGGCGGCTGATAGGCCAACTGGGTAATGATCGTGCCGTACTGCGACAGGTTGTAGTTGATGCCGTATCCGCCCCGCACCACCGTGTTCTTCTCCGCCCTCCAGGCGAAGCCGACGCGCGGCGCAAAGTTATTACGGTCGGGTTTGATCAAGCTGGCGCTGCCGGCGGCGGCGCACTGCCCGATCTGTGTCGGGGTTACGCAGGTGACCGAGGTCAATCCGGGAGTCAGGCCCAGCTCCAGATTCGCGAGCTGATTGTTCGCTTCCGTGTACGGTGCGATGTACTCGTAGCGGAGCCCGGCCTGGAAGGTGAAGTTCGAGCGCAAGCGCCAGTCGTCCTGCACGAAGAAGTCATAGCTGTTGGTGCTGAAGAAATAAGGGGTGGCGCTGTATTGCAGGGCCGTCGATTGCGGTGTCCCTGCCATGAAGTCGGCTAAAGCATTGCCGGTGGCAAAGCCCGTAAAGGTGAACGTGCCGCGCGGATCGGCATTGCTGCGCAGCGTGGTCCACAAGCGGCGATAGTCGGCGCCGAAGCGGACGTTGTGCTTGTGCTTGTTCCAGATTGCGGTCTCGCTAAACTGGAGCGTCGCGTCATTCCGGTACTGCGGCGCGATGTCGGTCAAGGGGGTAAATCCCTTGATCGAAATATTCGGCAGCCCGTAGTCAAGCGGGTTGTTCGAGATGCCTGGGATACTCACCGGCTGCTCGATCCCCGCGTAAAGGTTGCTCACGTCCACCCGGGCGCGGTTGAAGTTTGCGCGCACGGTGTTGTTCCAGTTTCCTTTGCCGGCGGCCCATCCCAGGCCGGTGTTGAATGAGCTTGTGCCGTTGGTGCCGCTAGCCGTGGGGAAGGGCGTCAATTGGCTGCTGTCGTTGCGCAGCCAGTTGAAGTTGAAGTTCAGATTGTTGCGGGTACGCCGGCCGCCACCCCGTCCACCGCCGCCGAAGGGCCTGGGTGTGCTATCGCCAAAGTTATGCGTGAGGCGCAAAAACAAGTTGTCGCTGTTGTTGTCCGCCGAAGTGGCGTAACGGTAATTCAGAGCCCCACCCCCCGTCTGATTCGGTAACGGGATATAAGGACCCCCATTTGCCGTCGGGGTATTCAGTAGCGCCTGCGCCGTGGGATCGATATTCGGCACATTCCGTTCCGCCGCGGTCGGCACGGTCGAATAGGCGACATAAGGAGTGGTGGCGCGCGTGCCGGTGTATCCGCCGAAAACGAAGGTCTTGCTGTCGTCGATAATGTGCGGAATCTTGAGCGGGCCGCCGATCAGTCCGCCAAAACGGCTGGAATTGTAGACCGGATTATTTCCGCCTTGGCCGTTCAGCGAGTAAGGGGAGGCATCAAACAGCGAGTTTCCGGCCGAATAATAGAACATTCCGTGCGGCTGGTTGATGTCTAAGCGGTTGCGACGCATGACGAAGGGACCCCCTCCGCCTAAGGCCGCGCCCAAGGGGCCGCCGCCTCCCGGTCCCTGCCCGAATACCCCGCCGCGCTGAGCGCCCATCTGCTGCATGCGATCGCGCAGCTCATCCGAAGTGCGGATGCCACCAAGGAAATCCTGCGTATTCCCGAGCTGCCCGGCAAACGCAACCGATTGATTGGCGGCATCGGGACTGTTGGCCAGACCGGCCAAGCCACCCAGCGCGGTCTGCTCGCCCGCCACGCCCGCTCCGCCGCTGCCTGCGGCCGACAGCGCGCTGTCATCCACGCTCAAGCTCAGCCGTTGCGTGCCTCGCCCATCGCGCGCCACCGTGCCGGCTGCCACGCTCGCCTCCGGCATTCCAGGCTGCTCAGGCTTGGGAGCACGTGAGATCAATACCAGCGAAAAATTAGCCTGCTGCTCCGGCGAGCTGGCGTTCAGCACCACTTCCTGTGTAGCCGGAGCAAAGGCAGTCATCTCCACTCGAACCACGTAGCGTCCCCTGCCGGTCAGCTCCAGCGCATAAGAACCGTCCACTTCGGTGGATGTGATCGCTTTCTTGCCGGTCAAGCTGTTGGCGGCCGTAACCGTCACACCGGGCAGCGGAGTATTGCCCGACTTAACGATCCCGCGAATGTGAAAACTTTGCGACGGGGCAGGGGCAGCCGCTTCCTCGGTCGGTTGCGTCTCTGCCGCCACGGGAAACACGCTGAGGGCCAGGGCAGCGATTAACAATTGCACGCCGCTCGCCCGCCGGTCGATAGCTCCGGGATACGCCAACGAGGAGACTGCTCTAATGCAGCGCGTTACCCACGCCAGATTGCGACTGAAACAGCAGCGCATCCTAGCGTCCCTTTCCAGTCGAGGGCGGGGCGGAGTCTTGCGGCGATTCGTGGGGGCCAGGTCGCCCCATGCGGCTGAGATCTCCGACGTTCAAAACCTGCGGGACGAAGACGCCGTTTTTCACTTCGCCTCGTCCAAAAACGTGATCTCCGGTTTTGATGTCGGCCAGCGTGATGCTCTCGCGTTTCTCGTTGCGGAACGAAGTGCCTTCATCAACCTCGATGACCTGCGACTCGCCATCCGGCCACAGGATGGTTAGCTTGGTCTCGTCAATTTTCTTGACTTCGCCGGCGATGAAGCGCTTTCCAAGCTCCTGCCGGAATGCCGCCGCATCCGGCTGTAGACGAACGGCTCTGGCGATCCAAACGCCGTCCTTTTCCTCGCCGGCAACAAAAATAGAATTCCCGACCTTCAGTTCGGAAAGCTTCGCAGCCTGCCTGCCCCGGCGGAACTCCGTGCTGTCGCTGGTCTTAACGGTCTCCACCGTCCCGCGAAAGGTTCTCAGCGTAATGGTTTGCCCTTCAATGACCGTGATCGTTCCACGCACCCCGGGGACATCCATCCCGGCGCGTTCCCCGCGTTGCGGCCGATGCGGATTCGAGCCGGTGTCTTGAGCCGGCAAGCAAGGCGTGGCGGCCAAGAGCAATAGCGCAGCGACAGTCAAGCGACGAAACATAGGCATACCTCAACGCCTCGCGAGCTAGGCTGGAGCGATTCGCGAAAGGTGCGCGCGCACCCATAACACTCCGCACAGGCGGATTCGTAATGTTATGAACCCTTATGCGTTTCCAGAGTTCTTTATCCCAGAACTTCCTGGTCGGCTGCGCCATCGTAACGCAGAATTGATCCCACCCGAACGTTTAACATTACGCAACTATTACGAAGCTGCACTCGGCAAGCGCTACTCTAAACATATGTGATCTGGACAATTGACTCCAGATTGGTGGGGGCGGACTTTGCACATCGTGGAAGATCGAAATCGAGTGAATTGGCTGACTGCCTTTTTTATGGCGGCTTTTCATATCGGGGCGGTAGTTGCACTTTTTAACTTTGCCTGGAAGCCGTTTTGGGTTGCTGTCTTCCTGTGGTGGGTCGCCGGCGGCCTCGGCATCGGAATGGGCTACCACCGTCTGCTCACGCATCGCGGCTATAAAACTCCAAAGTGGGTGGAGTATTTGCTTACGATATGCGGCACGCTTGCGCTGGAAGGCGGGCCGATTTTCTGGGTAGGGGTGCATCGCATGCACCATCAGCTCACCGACCGCCCAGGCGATCCGCATTCGCCCCGCGACGGCAAATGGTGGTCGCACATGGGATGGGTGCTCATGGGCAGAAGTCTGCACCACGCCACGAGCGAATTCTCGCCGTACGTGCCCGACCTTCGCAAGGACCGCTTCTACGTGCTGCTCAGCAAGTGGCACTGGGTGCCGCTGGCGGTGCTGGGAGCCGCCCTGATGGCCTTCGGAGGGTGGAATTATGTGCTCTGGGGTATTTTCCTGCGCACAACCGTCGGACTGCATTCCACTTGGCTGGTCAACTCCGCCACCCACCTGTGGGGCACGCGACGCTTCGCCACGGGCGACGACTCGACCAACAATTTTTTCATCGCCCTGTTGACCTTCGGCGAGGGCTGGCACAATAACCACCACGCCCACCCCAATTCCGCGCGCCACGGCTTGAAGTGGTGGGAATTCGACCTGAACTGGTACTGCATCCGCACTCTGCGCCTCCTCGGCCTGGCCAGAGAGATCAAATTGCCGCGCGCCGACGCCCGCATCAAACTTGTCGCCAAGACCCCGGCGGAGGCCACGGCGCTGGCCGGGAACCTCGGGGATGGCGCAGTGGCCGGGGCGCAAGCTCAACCCGTCAATTCCAAAGCAGTCTCCGCCTAGCGGCCTCAGCCGGCTAGACCGGTTTCGCCTCAGCGGGTGCCCCAGGTTCGCCCGCGCCGGGGTCCCCGGCGAGGCTCGACTCGCTGGGGTGACTGGGTAACCTGGGGTAGTTTCCTGGACTGCCGTGCGTACGCGGTGAGCAGCAGTGGCCGTCTGCTCAAACGCCACCTCAACTCCACCCCCTTCGGTCGCCGCAACTGCGGCAGGGAAATCCCTCGCGGAATATAATTCTGCCAGGATTCTCCCGCATGCAAATTGGCCGCCGCAATACCACTATCGCCTTCGTTCTGCTGGGAGCCATCGGCGTCGGCCTGGCGATTGCCCTCAACATCACCTGGGCCTTTCATTGGCGATCGGTTGCGGCCGTCGTGCTCGGCATTATTTTGTTCGGCTTTCTTATCGCCGCCCTCACGCTCAACACCATCTTCCTGGTCCGCGAGATCCGGCGCAGTGAGCAGCACGACAGCTTCATTAACGCGGTAACGCACGAACTCAAGACGCCCATCGCCTCCATAAAGCTCTACCTCGAGACCTTGCGATCACGCCCGGTGGAGGACGCGCAGCGGCAGGAATTCTATGGCGTCATGCTGGAAGACGTTGGCCGCCTGCTGGGAACAGTGGAACAGGTGCTGAAGGCGGGGCAGGTCGTCCAGTCGCGCCCCGTACGCCGCCTCCGTGTCGATGTGCGCGAGGTGCTGGCCGAATGCGTGGAGTTGGCGCGCAAGCGGCATTATCTTCCCGACGGTCAGATGCGTCTGGAAAGTTTTGCCGGCAACGAGAACCCGCGCGTGCTAGGCGACGCGGAAGAATTGCGCATTGCTTTTTCCAACGTTCTCGATAACGCCGTCAAGTACTCGACCCGCACCATCGACATCCATGCCGAACTCCTGCAAGAGGGCGGCGATCTGCTGGTGCGCGTCACCGACCATGGCGTCGGCATTCCTCCCACGGAGTTGAAGCGCATCTTCCGGCGCTTTTATCGCGTGCCTCTGCGCTCGGCCATGAACATCAAGGGCACGGGCCTCGGACTGTTCCTGGTCAAGAGCATCGCGCGGCGGCACGGTGGAGATGCTTCGGCCTATAGCGCGGGGCTTGGGAAAGGCGCTACCATTACCATTCGCCTGCCGAGGATTGTCGCATGAGCCAAATCCTGATTGTCGAAGACGAAGTGCATCTTGCGCGCGGGTTGCGTTTCAACTTTGAAGCCGAGGGTCACCAGGTTGCAATGGTTGAAAACGGCGAGGACGCCGTCGACCTGTTAGTGAAGCAGCCTGACGGATTCGATGTGGTGGTGCTCGACATCATGCTTCCCGGCAAAGATGGCTTCTGGGTGGTCAGCGAATTTCGCCGCCGAAAGATATTCGTGCCGGTGCTGATGCTCACCGCCCGCGGCCGGCCGGAAGATGTGCTGAAAGGTTTCGAGTCGGGGGCGGACGATTACCTGCCCAAGCCCTTCGAGCTTTCGATCCTGCTGGCGCGCCTGCGCAGCCTGCTGCGTCGCACGCAGTGGATAAAGGCGGCGGTCACGAGCGATGCCGGCGCTGCGGAAAGCGCTAAACCCGACGTCATCTCGATCGGCGACAAGACCGTCGACTTCACTCGACTGGAACTGCACACCGGCGGCGAAGTGATTCACCTGACGCTGATGGAGGCGGAGCTGCTCGCTTTCCTGGTGCGCAATGCCGGCCGTCCCGTCTCCCGTAAACAGATTCTCGACCAGGTCTGGGGATTGCACGAAGACACCGACACGCGGGCCATCGATAACTTCGTCGTGCGCCTGCGCCGCTACCTGGAAGACGACCCCAGCGCACCGCGTCACCTGCTGACCGTGCGCGGCGTGGGCTACCGATTCGTGGCAGATGAAATCAAGGCGGTTTCAGAGTAGGTGCATCCCCCCAGGAGTATCCAACCTACTGATTTATGGGGTTGTCATGCTGAGCGCAACCGGGGTCCCCGGCGACGGCCGCTTTTGCCGTTGCTGGGGTGGGGCAGCGAAGCATCCCAGGAAACTCTGTCAAGTATATTCTGTTTTGCCAACAAATAGCCCGAAATCGCTATGTGTCAAAGGTTTACAGGGACGGGGCGTTTTCCGTTTTTGCATTATAATGTCAAATTTTGAGGGTCAAAAACGGCAAAAACGGATACAAAAGGATACAAGGTAGCGCTACTTCGCCACGTAATACACCCACTCTGAGTCTGGCTCGCCAGCGGAATGCCCGACCATGCGCCGTTCTTTCAGCAGACCCAACGCAATAGCGTTTTTCAAATCGGCTTCCTCAAACATCGTGGGCGAGTCGTGGAATGGCGTACCCGGTCCCCGCATCACCACGACGCTCCCCATCACTAGAAGCCCGTAATTTGGTGGGCAGCTTTTCAATTGGTCCACCATGTCCCGTGCTCGTTCTTCTTGCGATTCATCCATTCTGAATCCCCTTGCGTCAGACGAACACCCCGCTTTTGGCTGTAACTTACCTAGTTTTGAGCCTTAAGCTGAACGTTCGTGAGCCCGATAAACAGCCAACTAAATTCTTTCTCCCCCAAACTTATCAAGCCAAGTGTCTAAGTCCTTCACTGAATCGTGTTCGTGCATTTTCCGGTCGAGTTCGTTTTGATCAACCGCTCTTACGTTCTCCGCTTCCTCGGAAGTTATAACCCCCTTAGCTTGCAAAATGTCAACCAGCGCAGACAACCTGATTGCAGTAGAGGCAGCACGTCTCCCAACGTTGTTTGCTCGTGGCTCTCCTAACGCTATCCTTCTGCCAAGCTCGTCGTACAACTTGTCCACTAAGTAGACTTCCATTCTATAGTTACCAGCGTCGCTTTTCGACCACAATACTTGACCAAAGCGCATCTCTCGTGGGGTTTCATTGATGCCCTTGCGGATAACTGGAAAATAATCTGGTAATTCCCGGAGTTGCCTCTCTCCGCTCTCTGAGAGTTCAACTCTAAAGACGCTTGTCAAAACCCCATCGCTGTCGAAAGTCTCCTTGTACTTGTACGGGGCAATTTCCCAGCCGTTTAGCACGAGCTTATCGAGTTTCAACTCTTCAAGCTCAAGCAACTCCCAATTGAAGGTCGTACTTGCTGATCCGTCTCTGTAGTTGTAAGAGTGTTTGCCGATTTTGAATTTCTTTTCATTCCCCCTAATCGTCACCGGCTCCTTGTTAGTTACGAAATCAAGGACAGTTTGCTTCTGCTGTTCCCCATAAGAACTAAACTGAACCCCAATACGCAAAAGCGGCTTATCCGTTGCGGCAGAAGTAAAGGAGCCTTGCTCAGTGACATCAGCGACAATGTTCGATTCGCCTATCTTAATCTCAATCTTCGGCATAGTTGTCTCCTTACACCGACAAGCGTACCATTTTGCAGCCCCGAATCAAGCTGTTTACTCTTTTGGTTCCAACCCCTGTTTTGAGCCTTGGACTGCAACATTTTGCCTGTTTCGGAGCGGTTTTCCTCAGTTTGCACAGCAATCCACACTAGACGAACGCTGGCGGGAGTCATATTGTTCCGGAATACGGGAGAGACTATGGCACAGATTTTTGTTTCTCACAGCAGCAGAGATCGCAAGCAACTCGATTTCATCAGCAGGGCTTTTGCAACAACGAATGTCCAAGCGAAGTATGAAGAAATCGAGGAAATAGTTTCTGGACGCCGAAATGCCAACCAGATCAGGGCAGATATTCTGGCGTCTAACGCCATCATGATTGTGCTTGGTTCTAATGCCGAGAGCCTGAAACATACTCGGGACTGGATTGCATGGGAAGCGGGTGTCGGCGCTGGCGGCGGCACGGACGGAACGAATAAAGACATTTGGGTACTTGAGGCTTTTGAGGATTATGGCAGAGTGTCCGTCGTAATCCCCCATGTGCGATACTACGCCTCCTACCAGTACACAGACCCATGGCTCGGGCTTCTCCGCACAATCATCGCCTCATATGATGATTCTCATGTTCTGAAAGCGATGGCGGCGGGGGCTGGACTTGGTGGACTCATGGGTCAGGGGGCTGGTGCGGTTGTTGGTGGTTTGACAGCCATGATATTGGCTGCAAATTCCAAGTCGAGACCCGCTGGTACTCAGATCATTTGCCCAAATTGCCGCTCGGTTTATACCGTTTATCTCGCCGCACTGGCAATGCGGTGTCCGGTATGCAATGCACAACTGTGTTTTCCTTTGCCCAATCCTTTGCCAAGCAGGGTGCAAAACGGATTACCTGTTCCGGAGTTAGGTTCTGATGACTTTTGACGAGCCTGTCGGATAGGCGCTAACGGACAACTCCACGAGAAGGACTGAACCGCACAGCAACGCATCTGTTTAAGACGGTAGCGACATCGAAATGATAGGTTCGTTGCCTAACAGCTTTCTCAACATCGACAGATCGTCGTGAATTCCAAGGGCGTCTGCTACCGCCTTGTCGATCTTGCCTCGTACCTCATCTTTAGCAATGTGCGGAAGCGCCTGTATTTCTGCCTTGGCAAGCTCGTCGTAAGCAGCGACCAACTTCTTCTTGGTGTCTGCGGACAATTCTCTCGGATCGATCACAAGCAGTTCTTCAAGGATCGGTTTCTTTAACTCCACCCAAGCACCCTCCGTGTCCACTCTGGCTGCGATGAGGGATAAGACACCGAGAGAAGAGTTGAGCCAGAGCGCCAGTATCTTGTCCATTCCAGCATCGGCGACAACAGGCCACCAAGTATTAGACAGAACTTTTTCGCTGCTTCTAACAGCAACGAGGCGAGCAGTAGTCAGCCGTAGCCTTTCGCTTATGAGCAAACGCCCAGAGCGAGTCCACAGCAGATGGGCGTCCCTTAAGTTTCTACCCTTCTTAGCGTGAGCGAGAGCCATTAGGTGTTTGTTCGGCTTCTGGGCGATAGACTGTACTGATGTCGTGTCGTGCCCCCAAAACGCTGGGTATTCCGTTTCTTGGTCGGTGGGCTTGAATCCATCGTGGATGTCACGCCTGTCAGGCCCAATGTCCGCAATCGCTTTCAGCCGGGTCATCGGAACTTTGCCAATGGTTCCCACGCCGGGACGGAAGACTTTCCCCTTCCATAAGTAGTGCGCGGCACGGCAAAGTTCGGTTTGGGCAAAAGCGGCACCCTCGTTCCAGTTCCCTAGCCTCATATCTTCTGCCGGAACGTGGATCATCTCGCCATACTTTAATAATGGGGTTCTTAGTTCGTCGCTGCCAGAAGGGTCTTCCAGCGATGCGCCTGTCTCTTTGCGCACCATCGATGCAACGGTCAGAGCCTCAATACTCGACTTGGGCTTTGTCCAGAGATTGATTACCTTGGTTGGCTTCTTTGTGACATCCGAGCCGATCCAGTCCGCAACGATCAGGCATTCGCTGAGCGATGTGTTTTCGGAGAAATTCCAACTGCCCGGCTGATGACTCACGATGATGTACTTAATGTGGTAGTTATTCCCGAGCAGCAGCCTTGTAGCTTTCCACGAAACACCCGAGAGCAATGCACGAGGTAAGACCAGTGACATTTTCCCAGTCGGTCCGAGAATTTGGTGCCCGGCTGCAACGAATACCGATCCAAGACCAGCGGTGATGCTTGCCGGGACGCCTCTCGAAGACACCAGCTTCTTCAACGCCGTCTGCATGCGTGCCCGTTCCTTAGCTTCAGCATGTCCGAATAAGAGGTTTCCGCCGACGCTGCGGGTGAATGGCGGATTCATCACGCACAGGTCTAATTGGGGAAAATCGATCTTGTCGTGAACTTCGCCCATTCCTGTCAGCTTTGCTGGTGCCGATGCAGGCCCGAACAGATCAGCTTGAACAGAAACATTGCGCCCCGTCAGAAGCTCCAGACTGCCGAGTTTGTCATTCGGGCCGCCAATCGGAAGAGTCATAAGGTTCATTTCGCCGAATTCGACATCCGGCTCATGTAAAGCAAGGGCAGAACCCGCAAGGTGGATTGCGAACGGCACTACGTCAAGACCCCAAAGCACCTTCTCCACAAGAATCTTGTGCACACCCTTCAAGTCCGGGAACTGTCCTTTTTCTGCCCGTGCCCTGACATGGTTCTCGACAATCGTCTGGAGGCTGGCTTTCAGCAACGTCCCTGTTCCACATGCCAGATCGGCGATCCGCAGCTTGGCGATCTCGTCCAAGTCAGCCCAATCGAATCCATCCTCGGAGGGGTCTAACGTGAGCTTAAGCAGGAGTGTTGCTGCGGGAACGGTCGTGTAGAAGGCACCGAAATACTTGGCGTCCGCAAGCAGACGGTGATAAATGCGCCCCATCAGATCGTGACGCAGGGCGGCTCTGCGGCTGGTGATGCGCAGCGAGGCATTCCCAAGGCGCTCCAAAGCGGAGTCCACGTCTGGAACACCGACCATATCCTTCATTAGTTCGGTGGCGGTAGTGAAAATCGGGACGTAGTCGATCTTCTCGACGATCAATGTCCAAGTGTTCAGAAGTGATTCAGCGATGTGCGCAGACTTGATGGAACGGCTCAATGATTCGACACGGGAATCCCGCTCAGCCAAAACCTGCTGGAAGATCATGGCATTAATGAGCGTGAGGGATGCGATGCGAGAAACTTTTAGGTCAGCGTCGATAGCTGCCATCAGCCTTCGTCCTCCTCGTCATCGGCGTCGATTTCAGCGGGAATTCCCAAAGCCTTGCGGAAGCGTTCTGTGAACGCAGGCGTATGGACGAACACTTCACTGGCGGCGTCAATTGCATCCTCAATTTCGGCCACTGAACTTACCACGACATCTTCGCTGACAAGCAACTCATAGCTGCGACGAAGCGTATCTGCAATGTCATCGACATTGCCCTCATTCCAATCTCCATCGCTGTTCTCGGAAATTACCCGGATACCGAGGGTCGCCTCCTCAATGTTTTTCCGTAATTTCGGTAGTGAATCGGCGGCACGTAGCTCAGGTGGGTACAGCACAGCCAAACAAACGGGTGAAATGCCGTTTTCAACTCGCTCTTTGGAATCTTTCAACAGGGATTCTCGGGATGTCTTCCCATTATCAAACCTGCCCTCGATGACGATGCGAATGCCGAACAAGTCGCCAACGAGAATGTCGGGCAAGTCCCTTGTTTTTCGGGCAATCGATTTGCGAATTGTCTCCGGCACAGAGAGCATTCCCCTCTGTTCGAGGAGTTCGGCCAGAGCGACATTCAACACTTCTTCTCGAAAATTAACCTTTGGCATAGGACTGCGGTGGATTATATGCCAAGGCGGGTCAGAAACCAGCAGCTATTGTGCTTGCTGAATATCGTTGATCAACCGGGCGAGACGAACGTTCATCCTGCTCTGTTCGGGTGCCGTCAACTTCTGGTTTTCGGTCTTGCGGAATGCGACCATCTTTTTCAGGGTGCAATTCCAGCAACTTTAGTCTTGCCATCTCCCACGATTGCGCTACACTGTTCAGCCATGAAACGCATCATGCTTATGGGGCAACTGCTATGCGAAATCCATGGCTAGAACTTCCAAGACGAAGCCCTTACATTCTTCCACAAGATCGGAAAGCCATTTTAAGGTTGAACGGACGGGTTTCTGCAAAGAATAACGGACAAGGCAGAATCAACGTCAACTTGCTCCCTGAGCCGTTCATTGGAAACCCCAAAACGGCAAAGGTCGTCCTGCTGAATTTGAACCCCGGTGTTGGAGATGGCGATAGACAGGCCCACAGAAATCCATTGTTTCGAAGAGCGATAATCCGCAATCTTCGAAACGAGCCGCAGGAATACTTCTTTTATCCGTTAGACCCAAAGCTGGAAAAGACCCCCTGCGCCCAGTGGTGGCTGAAACACCTGCGAGAGCTTTTCCAAAAGGCTGGTTTGGATAGAAAAACAGTGGCTCGCCGACTCTGCGTAATTGAGTGGTTTCCGTATCACTCGCAAAAAGCTTACCTGCCAGAACGACAAACTTGCCCATCGCAGGAATATGCATTTAGATTGGCATTAAAGGCACTCGAAACTAGAAAACTGGTGGTTGGAATGAGGGCGAAGAAACGCTGGATTGCGGTTGACTCTTGCTTTAAGTCTGTGCCGTTTCTGAAAAGCCCGCAAAACTGTTGTATCAGTTCCGGTAATGCAGGGAAAATATTGTTCCAGCAAATCGTGGATGCACTTCGATGATAACTGCTAAATATGAGTCCACCCCAGAAACGAAGCCCCGGAAATTACACGGGTGCTCGCCTGCAATCCAAAACCGCCCCCAAAAATAACTTTTGCAACCGCCATATAAGTGGTATATTCCCCTCCTGAAATCCAGCTACTCACGAGCAGTACGGTTCGAGCGATTCAGAACTGGAAAAGGAGCTTCCTATGATGAAGAGGCTCGCTCAGCGCCTCCCGGTAATTGCCTTCGTAGCGATCATTGGACTGTTCCTGATGGCCTGTGGCGGTAGCGGTGGCGGTAGCAGTAGTTCAAGCACGAAAGCGCAAGGGGTCTATACTGGCACGACATCGACCGGAGAAACCTTTGAAACTATCGTTCTTCCAAACGATAAGGTGTATGCGCTTTACGGGATCACCAGCGGCAACATTTTTTGGGTTTACGGATTACTAGCCGGACAGGGTAGCTCCAACAACGGCAGCTATACGGCGAGCGTAACTGACTATTACTATACCGGGGCTGATTATTCCGGGTCAGTGACAGCTTCCTATGTCGTGGGCTCAAGCCTAAATGGAACCTATTCAGAAAGTGGGCAGCAAGAAACTTTCACGGGTTCTGTAAGTTCGGGGTACAACTTCAATACCCCAGCGTTGCTATCTAGCATCACAGGCGCTTGGTCGGGCGCACTTATGGACGGAGAGTCAGCAACAGCGACCCTCAATTCCAACGGAACGTTTTCAGGCTCCTCCAGTTTGGGGTGTTCATTCTCCGGGACAATTAGTCCGGATAGCTCTAACGACAACTTCTTTGACGTGTCTCTGACCTTTGGCGGGAGCCCGTGCGTATTACCGAATCAGACAGTTTCGGGTGTCGCTGTTGACTATTTGCTATCAGATGGCGTCACCACCCAACTTGTTGCAGCGCTAACCTCCGGCGGCAGCGGTACTGTTTTTATAGCTAATAGGGCGAATTCTTCGAGTTCACTTGCCAGCATTACGGTCAGCCCATCTGCCGCCGTTCTTAGCTCTGCAATTGGCAGCGGGACTCTGCAAATGTCTGCCAGCGCCTTACTTGTCAACGGCAACAGCTCCATTTGCACTTCGCCAACATGGACGACTTCCGATACCACTGGCTCTATCCTTACAATCGGCTCCTCCACCGGAGTGGTCACGCCTGTAGGGGGCGGTCAAGCCACGGTGACGGTCAAATGTAACGGAACGAGCAGCACGGCGGTTCCCATCGAGGTCATCACCGGCACAATCAGCAGCATTATAATGAATCTTTCGAGCACGACTGTGACGCCACCGGGCACCGTGACGGCGACGGTCGTCACGAGCGGCGGGTTGACGATCCCAAGCCAATTTATTAGCTGGAGTATACCCTCGGGAACAACCATCAGCACCAGCGGTAACAGCGCAGTAATTACATTTTTGAACGCCACTGCCGGAACAATAGCGACAATAACTGCGACTGTCACTACCAACGGCGGCTCGACACTCACAGTGACTTCGCCGACGATCATCATTATTTGAGGCAGGGAGCTGGCGCTGCTCCTGCATCTGCTCTAGCATTTACTGCTGCTGAATATCGTT